>OKRY01002963.1_pt1 | contig 12836 bp, 10 predicted proteins | sample 1601121 | NCBI WGS metagenome assembly OKRY01 (sample SAMEA3541546, study PRJEB24748) | human gut metagenome | biome: human gut; feature: human-associated habitat; material: faeces | place: China | collected 2012
ATACGGTATTCTTCAAAGGCCGATTCCGATTATCGACAAGAGCCTGCCCATCGATGCGTCATTCGAAGAGGTACGGGTGTCGCGCAACAAAGTGGACGATGTGGTAGACTACATCGTCCGGACGATCGACGAATGTTATACCGACCTGCCGAAAGTGATACAGATGGAGGCCGTCGAACTCGGCCGTCTGACCCAGGCTGCGGCGCTGGCCATCAAAGCCAAGACGCTGGTGCTGGCGGCGAGCCCATTGTTCAACGGCAATACCGATTATGCCAACTTCCTCGACCACGATCACAAGCCGTTTATCAGCCAGGAACAAAGCACGGAGAAATGGGAGCGTGCAGCGGAAGCCTGCCGGGACGCAATCCGGTCGGCAGTGGACGACGGAAAGCACGACCTGTACGATTTCTCACTCGATGCGACGTACCCAATGCCGGACGAACTGCTGTACGGTATGAACACCCGCCAGGCCGTTACTGAACGATTCAATAAAGAACTGATATGGAGCGTCGGTACACAGTCGACATTCGACCTGCAAAACAATGTGATGCCGCTGATTATACCCGGCACGAACAATATCAACGCGTCCAATGCGAACAGTTATTGCAAGGCAAACTATGCACCTACGCTGGCAGTCGCCGAACGCTTCTATTCTTCGAACGGCGTGCCGATCGAAGAGGACAAGGTCTGGAACGATCCGGCCAACGATTACTACAACCGCCGTTACCAAACGCAGAGCACAAACGGTTACAGCGAATACCTATTCAAGCAGAATTACGAGACGGCGATCCTGCACTTCAATCGGGAACCCCGTTTCTACGGTTCGCTCGGATTCGACGGCTCGACGTGGTACGGCAACGGTTGGAAAAATCCGGACGATGTGGATACGCGCAATTACGTGGAGGCAAAGAAGAACCAGCGGGCAGGCCAGACTAAGATGGGCATCTATTCGATTACGGGCTATTATGCGAAGAAACTCATCTATTACGACAATACTTACGGATCTTCGGTTTCAGTCCGGGAGTATTCTTTCCCGATCATCCGGCTCGCCGATCTCTACCTGCTCTACGCCGAGGCGATGAACGAAGCCAACATCGACAAGAACGTCCCCGACGATGTATATATCTATGTGGACAAGGTACGCGCCCGCTCGGGGCTGAAAGGGGTTGTGGAGTCGTGGCAGAACTATTCCATGAATCCTTCGAAGCCCTTGACTTCGCTCGGGATGCGCGAGATCATCCGGCGCGAACGTTCCATCGAACTCGCATTGGAAGGACAGCATTACTTCGACGTGAGACGCTGGAAAACGGCCGTAAAAGAGTTCAACAAACCTGTGAGCGGCTGGTCGGTGGACCAGGAGACCGTCGAAGGGTATTACAATGTAAGGAATATTTTCAACCAACGGTTCTATCAACGGGATTATCTCTGGCCGATAAAAGAGTACGATCTGGTGATTAACCCCAACCTGGTTCAGACCAAAGGATGGTAGGCCCAAACCTTTAAAAATCAGAAGAATCATGAAAAATAGCATGTTATATGTGATATTCGGGGCTGCCGTCTGGTTTTCGGGGTGCGAAGAGCACAACCACCTGAAACCTTTTGGCCCGAACGACAGCCAGGCGCCCGGCGCAGTATCGATGGTCTCTTACGAGCAGTTGCCCGGGGGCGTTGAAATCACCTTCCTGGCTCCTTCCGATGAAGATTTCATGTACGCGAAAGCCACCTACACCCTCGATACCGGCGAACGCCGGGAGGCAATCTCTTCCGCCTATACCAACAAACTCGTGATCGAAGGTTTCGGCAATACGGAACCGAAGGAGATCACCCTTTCGGCCGTAGACCGGATGGAGAACGAAGGTCCGGCGAGCACGTGTACCGTTGTTCCGGGACGGCCGGTTTACCTCGACGCCTTCGAGTCGATGCAGCTCGGTAGTACGTTCGGCGGAGTCTACGTTTCGCTGTCGAACCCCGACAACGGAAACCTCATCATCGAACTGCTCCAAAAGGACAAATTCGGGGAGTGGCAAAGCCTTCACACGGAATATACGTCGCGAAAGGATATCCGCTTCGCAGTGCGCGGCATGGAGATCGAGGAGCAAGAGTTCGGCGCATTCGTGCGCGATCCGTGGTCGAACAGCACGGATACGATCAAAGCCAGAATTACCCCGATTTTCGAACAGGAACTCGACCGGTCCAAATTCTCTGAGCGGTTCGAGAAGGGGGATATCCGCGTCGACGAGTTCGGATTCCGGATGGCCAATATCTGGAATGGCAATTACGGCTGGGGCGTATGGAACATGCTCCATTCCCCGGAACAGGGCAATACATGGCCGGCCCATTTCACGTTCGATCTCGGGGTACAAGCCGAGCTGAGCCGCCTGAAATACTGGCAGCGGCTCGACTCCGGCGGAGGATGGCTCTATGCACACGGAAACCCGCGGATATTCGAGATCTGGGGGCGGGCCGATGCGCCCGATCCTAACAGCGAATGGGACGGATGGATCCTGCTGACGACCTGCGAGAGTGTCAAGCCGTCGGGGCTTCCCCTCGGATTGGGCATGTGGAATGCCGAGGATCGGGAGTATGCCGAAAAAGGGGAGGAATTCGAATTTCCGGCAGGCTTGTCACCCGTCAGATACATTCGCATAAATGTACTGACCAACTGGAGCAACACGCAGTTTATCTGTTTCCAACAGATGTGGTTCTGGGGGCGTGAAGTGGAATAAACAAATCTGTTTTTAATCGAGAGACAGCTATGAAATCACTGAAACTATTTTCGGCAGGAGTGCTGGGATGTCTGCTCGTCTCCTGCGGAGACATGCTCGAAAATGTTGTAAACAAGCACCGTCCGGACATAATAGTACCGGAGATAGAAGCCATACGCACAGAGCGGCTTTTCAACATCGAGAAGCGCGGAATACAGGTCGTACCGAGTGCGAAAGCCGTAAACTTCACCATGAACCGTAAGGCTATACGTGACCTTGCGGCAAAAGAATTGGGGCTGAAAACGGCAAAATACTTTTACGCGAAGACTCTTGACGAACTGAAAGAATACGCTGCTATAATAGGATTCCCTTGTGTCATCAAACCGCTGATGTCTTCCTCTGGACACGGACAGACCGTTGCAAAGACACCGGACGACCTTGAAAACTCGTTCAATGAGGCTATGGCAGGCAGCAGAGGCGACGTAAAGGAAATAATAATAGAGGAATTCATACACTTCGACAGCGAATTCACACTACTCACAGTGACACAGAAAGACGGTCCGACCCTGTTCTGTCCGCCGATAGGACACGTGCAGAAAAGCGGCGACTACCGCGAAAGCTGGCAACCGTTCGCTATAAACGAGGACGACCTTAATGAAGCCCGGCGAATGGCGGACGCCGTAACGAAAGCACTGACCGGAGCCGGAATATGGGGCGTGGAGTTCTTCCTGACCCGCGACAAGGGAGTCATCTTCTCAGAACTGTCACCAAGACCGCACGACACAGGTATGGTGACGCTCGGGCACACGCTTAATCTGAATGAGTTCGAACTGCATTTCCGTGCCGTAATGGGACTTCCAATACCTGCCATACACCTTGAACATGCCGGTGCAAGTGCGGTCGTTCTGGCAAAAGAGGAAGCCGCACATGAGCCGGAATACAACCTTATCGATGCCCTGAAAGAAGACAGGACACGCATCAGGATTTTCGGAAAACAGCAACAGCATGTCAACCGTCGCATGGGAGTAGTGCTATGCTACGGTGACATAAACGATGACACTACATACCTGCGCGACAAAGCCAAACGTCTTGCAGAAACAATAATAAAATAGAATATTGTAATGAACATTCCTGAAGGAAAAATCATTGAGCTTCCTAAAATAACTGATCCGCGGGGAAATCTCACTTTTGCAGAAAGCATAAGGCATATCCCCTTTGAGGTTAAACGCGTGTACTGGGTTTACGATGTGCCATCAGGTGAGAACCGGGGCGGACATGCCCACAAGAAATGCCGTGAATTCATAATAGCCGTAAGCGGCTCGTTCACGGTCACACTTGACAACGGACACAACTCGAAAACCTATCTTCTGAACCATCCCTATCAGGGACTGCTTGTCGAGACAGGCACGTGGCGCACGCTCAATGACTTTTCCTCAGGCTCTGTTTGTCTTGTACTCGCTTCCGACTTTTTTGAGGAAAGCGACTACATACGTGAATATGAAGACTATCTTGAATACATAAAATGATTCAGTTTCTCGACTTAAAGAAGATCACGGCATTACATTACGACGAGCTGCACGAAGCTCTCGCACGGACATTAAGGAGCGGATGGTTTCTTAAAGGAGAGGAAACGGCAACGTTCGAAAGGCTTTACGCACAATTCACAGGCACAAGCCACTGTGTGGGATGCGGCAACGGACTTGACGCACTCACGCTTATCATGCGCGCATATATAGAACTTGGCGTAATGAAACCGGGTGATGAGGTCATCGTACCGGCAAACACATACATCGCGTCTGTTCTCGCCGTAAGCAGAAACAACCTGAAGCCGGTGTTGGTGGAAGCCGACATCGACACGCTTCAGATGGATGACAGCAAAATAGAAGAAGCCATAACGCCACGCACAAAAGCCATCATGATTGTGCATCTTTACGGCAAGTGCGCCTACACAGACACCATCGGACGTCTCTGCAAGCACTACGGACTGAAGCTGATAGAGGACAACGCGCAGGCGCACGGATGCAGATACGGCGGCAGACGTACCGGATCACTCGGCGACGCAGCCGCGCACAGCTTCTATCCCACAAAAAACATCGGCACGGCAGGCGACGCCGGAGCAGTCACGACAGACGATGCGGTGCTGGCGGAAATGGTAAGAGGTCTTGCCAACTACGGTTCGGCAAAGAAATACATATTCTCACACATCGGCATAAACAGCCGTATGGACGAGCTGCACGCAGCCATCCTGACCGTGAAGCTTAAATACATTGACGCGGAAAACGAACAGCGTCGGGACAACGCAAGGTATTATATAAATAATGTAAGCAACAGAAACATAAAGCTGCCATCGCTCGAATATTGGGAAAGCAGCGTGTTCCACATCTTCCCGATACTGTGTGACAGACGCGACGAACTTAAAGACTATCTGCTGCGTAACGGCGTACAGACCGACGTGCACTATCCTGTCCCGCCACACAAACAGGAATGCTACAAGGAACTTGCAGCCCTTTCGTTCCCCGTTACAGAACGCATTCACAGAGAGGAACTGAGCATTCCTGTAAGTCAGATACTCGAACCGGAGGAACGCGAAACCATCGCCCGCCTTCTCAATCAATTCAGATGACATGAAAATAAGAGAGACTACAGCCGCAGAATATAAGGATATATTCGGAAGACATCCGCATATATACAACAGTGCGGAGTTTTCCGAGCTCAACAGATATAAAGCCGACAGACTGTACTATCTCTTATTTGAGGATTCGAAGACACGGTTCGGTATAGTTCTCGGAGACGACGGAGAGAGACTTCTGTCACCGTTCTCAGCACCGTTCGGAGGATTCAGCACAAGAAAACATCAGAGCGTCATGCTGACAGACGAGGCAGCAAGACTCCTGAAATCGTTTGGAGAGAGTCTTCATAAAAAGGTCATCGTCACACTTCCGCCGACAATCTATGAAGCGTCCCAGCCAGTACGGAGCATCAGCTCGCTCTCAAGAGAAGGACGGATAAGGCATATCGACATAAACTATCACTTCGATACGACGCGCTTCCCAGACTACGAGGATATAATAGAACGCAACGCAAGGAAGAACCTCCACAAGGCTCTGAAGGAGCCGTTCGCCTTCACTCATATCCGTGACAACGACGACGAAGGCATCATCCGTGCCTACAACGTGATAAAGGCAAACCGCGAAGAGCACGGCTATCCGCTCAGAATGAGTGCGGAGGATGTTCTTATGACGGTAAAGACGATACCAGCCGACTTCTTCATCCTCACACACTCCGGACACGACGTAGCCGCAGCACAGGTGTTCCATGTGGCTGACGACATCTGCCAGGTCATCTATTGGGGCAATATAGGCAGCTACAACAGCTTGCGACCCATGAACATCCTCGCATACAGGATATTCGGATTCTATCACGACAAAGGCGTAAGGATTCTGGACATCGGACCGTCCACCGAGCAAGGAACGCCCAACTACGGTCTTTGCGACTTCAAGGAAAGCATAGGATGCTCCACGTCCTGCAAATTCTCATTCGAATTATAAGAAACATAACATCTCCATGCACAACCTCCGCACTTCCGGCTCCGCATATCCGTTCATACTCTACATACTTTTCGTAACCGTATATCTGGGAGCGCAGATGTTCCAGGGCTTCTCCTGGCTTGACATCGGATTCTACATGTCAGGCTACCAGCACTTCACCGACGAGCCCTATGTCTCCTATTTTCTCGGGCAGTGGCTGCTCAGCTTCCAGCTTACATCATGGCTCTGCAAGGCATTTTCCATCGACTCATATCTCGGGCTCAGAGTCCTCCATCTTATTTTTGTCGTCCTGTCACAAACCGTCATATATCTTTATTTGAGACGCTACATAAGAGGCGGCATTATAATAAGCGGCATGCTGCTTGCCACCCTCGCCCACTTCGGAAGCTATACGGAAATAAACTACAACGACTATTCTGCCGGTCTGCTGACGCTCGCCGTCATGGCATACCATCACGGTTTTGCGCGCGACAGACTTACAAGCATATTCCTAAGCGGTGTCTTTGTCGGCGCGGCATTCTATTTCAGGATAGTCAATATCACATTCATCGGCATACCGTTTCTCGCATGGCTCATATCATATAAGTATGACACAAAGCTGAAAACGCGCCACCAGTTTGCCGCATTCTTCACCGGCACGGCAGCCGCGTGCGCCGCCGTCACAATATCATTATATGCCACGGGGATGCTGGATGTGTTCAACATGACCGTTCGGGACATACTCACAAGGAGTCACGACCCGCAGGACCCTCACGGGGCGAAAGCCATAATAATCAGCATTTACGAGCTTTATCAGGGACAGATACAGGGATTCTCCGTCATCGCGCTCCTCATTTTCCTGATTGCCTTATGCCGTTTCAGACTGCGTGGCATGAAGAGAGACATGGCGACAGCCTTTCTCTCACTGCTCATCATTCCCAACATATACCTGTGGGAATCGCCGTCCAACATAACCGTAGGCATATGTCTCGCAGCGTCAGCCTTCCTTTTCGTACGTCCGGAGACAGAAGGCGGGAAAGCCTCACTATACCTTCTGTCAATGTTCATACCGCTTGTCCTGCCCATAGGGAGCAATGCCGGTCCCGATTTCTACGGCAAGGACATGTGCTTCATGACGCTTCCCGCAGCTTTAGGCGTAATATGCGAAGGAGCGGGAAAACTGAAGTCGGCATATCAGAAACCGGCATACACCGCCTTGCGCACAGGCTATGCGTTCATCTGCATAGCCATGATATACACCAACATGTGCCGTCCGATGATGGAGGAAAGCACGCGCATGCGGTGCCGCTTCACAATAGACAGTCCGCTTACAAGGCATATCTACACGTCGGAAGAGAACGCGCGCCTCAACAACTACATCATACACAACGTGAAACCGCATGTTCCCGACAACAGCCACATGATATGCAATTTCTCCATTCCAGTCATATCGCTGCTCGGATGCAAGCCTTACGCCGTATATTCGACGGTATTCACAAGCGACACGATGAACAGGCGATACATCGACACAGCCTACCGCCACAGCGGACGTCTGCCATATCTGCTCATAGACAAAGAGAAGACAAACGATAAGGACAGATATGTGGAAGAGTGCCTTTACAGCATCAAGCCTTACCGCACAATATGGACAGACGGCAGATTCGTATTGAAAGAACCCGCCGTCCGCACACATTAAAAACAAACCTAAACCCAAATCGGTCATCAGACCGCTGATTACACATTTAATATTTATTGTCAGCTCTTCATCCTTCTTCCGCTCTGCCGCCGTCATATTGCATCCATCTTGTTCCCGGTGTAGCCCGCTACATCTTCGACAAAGATGAATACAATCTGCCTGACAGCAGCACGAAATGAGAATGGAAGTCTGATGACCGATTCCGGTTCGAACATCCTACTCTATATTAAGCCTCAGTCCGAGTTGCAGACTGAAACTCACCGGTTTATCCTTGTAATAGTTTTCTATCCTGCTACCGTTGTCTATATAATATCTCACACCCGGTTCGACATACACGCCGAGCTGCGGAATGACGTCATACTGCGCTCCGGCGGCAGCACTCACAGACCACTGCACGTTGTCGCGGTCCATCTTTGTCTTAACGCCTTCGGTCTCCACACGTGCCGAGACGTTGAAATCAGCCTGACCTCCGGCTGTCACATATGCCTTGAAACGGCGCGTGCTCCATATGTCATAACTCACGTTTAGCGGCACGCCTATATAGTGCAGGGTCTGCCGGTCTGTGGTCTCCTCTCCGTCAGAAGAGCGTATAAAATCTGACGCCAGCCTTGAATAGACAACTCCAGAGCTGACCCTTATGCGGTCGGTAAGGGCATAGCCTGCCGTCAGTCCGAACGATAGAGGCAGATAATGCTTGTTTTCCTCACTGTAGTTGGAGAATGACGCCGAGCTGGCTTTCAGCATGTTTTCAGTCATCGAATAGTCTGCCGTAACGCGGCTGATCACGTTCACGCTGTTCATACTGCCGGAATTGCCGAACATATTTGATGAGTATGCGCCCACCGTCCATGCACCGCCGCGCTCTTTGTCCTTACGTATGTCGTACACCGCCGGACGTGCAGGCATTCTCTCCATACCGACGTCACGTCCCGAGACATTGTCTCTGTCTTTCTCCTCTCCCTCGTTTTCCTCATTGGCAGGGGCACCGCTTCCTGCTGTCTCCGCCACGGTCTCCCCGGTATGCCGTGCGTCACGCTCAGCCGCATTCTCTTCCACAGCGTCAGCGACGTAATCGGCTACAGACACAGGGACATTGTTCACAGCCACAAGACCGCCAGTTGCTTCGGTCACCTTCGTTTCTTCCGGAATATCCGTGCTGCCGCGTCGTGCATCAGCCGTGTGACGTCCGGCGTTTCCACTCACACCGGTGAAAGCGTCCCGGCTGTCAAGCTGCGATATGGTATTCCTGTTAAGCAGATATCCCGCACCGCTTATCAGCAGCAGGGCTACAGCAGCCGCCGCAGCCCACACGCGCATGCGGACCGTCCGCGCCCTCTTTCTCCTGCCGTCGACGGCAGTCTCTATCTTGTCCCACAAACCGACGGGAGGCACCGCCTTGTAGTCTGAAAGCCTGTCATGCAGTCTGTCTGTCCAGTCGTTATGTTTCATATTATTGTCGTTTGTTATAGTCGTCAATCATTTTTGCGAGCAGTTTCTTGGCATGGAAATACTGCGACGCCGACGTGCCGGTCTTTATTCCGAGTTTCTCCGCTATCTCTTTATGGCTCATCCCGCCGAACACATACATGTTGAGCACAACCCTGTAGCCGTCCGGCAACCGCCCTATCATCTCCATCAGCACATCGTCCGGAATAGCGTCAATCTCAGGCTCGTCCTCCTCCGCACCGTCCGGTATGTCGTCAGTGAACGTGAACCGTCCGTTCCGGCGTATGTAGTCGAGCGACTCGTTCACCACTATCCTCGTTATCCACGACCTCAGCGACCCTTCCCCACGGAACTCGAAGCTGTCCAGCGAGGTGAATATCTTCACGAAACTGTCCTGCATCACGTCCTGCATCTCATCCCGGTCAGGGATATACCGCAGGCATACAGCCGTGGCATATCCGGAATACCGGTCATACAGTTCGCGCATTGCAGACCTGCTGCCGTTCTTTATGTCGTTGAGAAGACGCTTCTCCGATTCCAATCCGTTGTTGTTTTTATTTTCCGCCGGCATGTCCGGCATGTCATGATGTCCGTGTTTATATTTTTCTGAGAGTCACGAACGTCAGTTTCAAATCTCTGTCGACAGTCTGCGGACTCTCATCATCCTGACCGTCATATATCTCTATTCCCCGCATATGGAGCACTATCTTGTACACTCCGGAGAGCATTGAATAAGTGGCGACAGACTTGAACGCATAGTCGTCCTCGCGGCTCACGAAATGCATGACCACCGTGCGCGGCTTCCCGTCAATATCCGCTCCTGTCACCCATTGCTCCGGATGGACAGAATAATACATTGCCTGCGCGCTGTAACCGGTCTCGTCATACGGCACCATATAGCCCACTCCGGCGGCGCGCCCTATGTCGTGTCCGGGAAGCACCGCCCTCAGCACAGCCTCCACAGGCAGCGTCTTGAAGCTGAACCCGGTGTCATACACGGTCAGTTCAGACGGTATGTCGGGCTGTCCCTCGATGCTCCACACACCAAGATAGATGCCTTTCAGTCCGCCGTTATCTATGAACGGGTCGTCAATGTTGACAGTTCTGTCATCCACGACACACGAAACCATCACCATAGCGGCGACCAGCGGCAATATGTATCTCATTATTCCCATATGTCTCTTCTGCATGTCTCTGCCAATGCGTGTGTATATTTCGTTATTCTAATATGTAAACTGCAAAACTACATAAATCTTGTATCACATATTCATATAAATGATAAAAATCTCTCAACCGTATGTCCTGAATATTCAACAAGACACGTTTTCCGCTCCATAAAAGCGCGATACGCGTGCCTTGCCGAATGCGACACGCCCTGCCGCAAAACCGTCTCACGAAGCCGGAACAGGTCGGCGGGAATGTATATTTATTCATTCCGGCAGTAAAAAAATTTGACATCAGAAAATCATAAAACAGAAAAACGGAGACGCTGAAAGCCCGTTCACGATTCGTCCGTATGTCTCTCCCGATGGCATATTACACCTCCGACGCAACCGCCCACTGCCTTTTTCCGGCTGAAAAGGCATTTTCCGCACGACGGAACAGGCTGTTTCGTGCGTCAGAAAAGCATATATCATATGGCGGAAGAGCCTGTTTCGCGGCATGGGAAAGGCTTTTCCGCATACCGGAACAGTCGCTTTCTGATGGCAGGGCAGGCAAACCAGCTGACTGTCAGCATGATAGGCAAACCGCAAAAAACCGCGTATTTACAGCCGAAAGACTGTCCGCGCGCAAATGCTGCCTTATTTCCGGATTACGATGAATATTTATTCACCCAGCGCACAGCGTTTTTGCATATTCATGCGTTTTGTGTTCCGCCCGGCATTATGTATCCTGACGTCCCGCATGCAGCCTGCCCTCACCTCGCCGGAGCATGAAAACACCGTCGCAGGTTGCCCTCCGGCACGTACCGTTCATCTTTTTTCGCACGCAAAACAGCGGCGTATGAGATTTTTCTTGTAATTTTGTCTGCAATTTGATTCACGCATAACAACAGCAAAACATACAACATATATAAATGATAGTCTGTATAGCCGAGAAACCAAGCGTCGCCAAAGACATTGCCCGCATCATCGGAGCCAATAGCTCGAGAGACGGTTACATGGAAGGCAACGGATATCAGGTGACATGGACATTCGGACATCTGTGCACACTGAAAGAGCCAAACGACTACACCGAGAACTGGAAACACTGGAGCCTGAGCGCACTGCCGATGATTCCGGACAGATTCGGCATAAAACTCATCGACGACGCCGGAATAAGAAAACAGTTCGCTGTGATAGAGAGACTCATGCAGGCTGCCGACGGCATAATCAACTGCGGTGATGCCGGACAGGAGGGTGAGCTGATACAACGGTGGGTCATGCAGAAGGCGAAAGCGAAGTGTCCGGTGAAGCGGTTGTGGATTTCGTCGATGACAGACGAGGCTATACGCGAGGGATTCAACTCACTGAAAGACCAGTCGGAGTACAATCCGCTCTACATAGCAGGACTGAGCCGCGCCATAGGCGACTGGATTCTGGGCATGAACGCCACACGCCTCTACACTCTGAAGTACGGTCAGAACCGTCAGGTGCTGAGCATCGGACGGGTGCAGACACCCACTCTCGCACTGATAGTAAACCGCCAGAAGGAGATAGACAACTTCAAGCCGGAACCTTACTGGGTGCTGTCCACAGTCTACCGCGACACACTCTTCACCGCCACAAAGGGACGCTTCGCATCCAAGGAGGAGGGAGAGAAAGCCTTTGAGACCATTGCAGGCAAAACGTTCTGCATCACAGATGTGCAGAAAAAGAACGGCACGGAGGCTCCGCAACGTCTTTTCGACCTCACATCACTGCAGGTGGAGTGCAACAGGAAGTTCAGCTACAGCGCGGAGACGACGTTGAACCTCATACAGGCATTGTACGAACGCAAGCTCACTACCTATCCGCGCGTCGACACGCAGTTTCTCAGCGACGACATCTATCCCAAGTGTCCGGCTATACTCAACGGTCTGCGCGGCTATCAGGAGCTCACACGCCCGTTGCTGGCAAAGGCTCTGATAAAGCCCAAACGCATATTCGACACATCAAAAGTGACCGACCACCACGCCATCATACCCACCGGCGTGCCTGCCGTAAACCTTACCGACATGGAACGCAATGTGTACGACCTGATAGCCCGAAGATTCATCGCCGCATTCTGGCCCGACTGCAAGTTCTCCACAACAACGGTGCTCGGAAAGGTTGAGGACGTTGAGTTCAAGGTGAGCGGCAAGGAGATTCTCTCACCGGGATGGCGCACTGTGTATGCCAGAGAGGATACCGACGCGGCGGAAGACGAATCAAAGAAGGGCGACGACGCCACCAAGCATAGAAAGGAGGGACACAAAATGCCATGTCCACACAACGAAATTTC
>OKRY01002968.1_pt1 | contig 12821 bp, 9 predicted proteins | sample 1601121 | NCBI WGS metagenome assembly OKRY01 (sample SAMEA3541546, study PRJEB24748) | human gut metagenome | biome: human gut; feature: human-associated habitat; material: faeces | place: China | collected 2012
ACGACGAAATCGAATTCTAACGAATTACCGATTTCTGTCCCACTCTCTCTTTCTTACAATTCAGCAATTTGGTTCAAATTCACTTCTGCAACCGTATCGTTACCGAACATAGAAATGACCATTTTCACCTTGTTGTTATCAATTTCAGTGATCTTACCAGTATAGTCTGTGAAGGCACCGTCGATGATACGAACCGTATCGCCCACCTTGACATCCAAATCAAACTCTTGAACAGTTTGACCCATAGAGAGCAAGATGCTGCGGATTTCTTCTTCCAACAATGGAGTTGGTTTTGAACGGTTCCCGTGTGATCCGACGAAACCAGTAACGTTCGGTGTATTCCGAACGACAAACCAAGCTTCATCTGTCATGACCATTTCTACCAAGACATAACCTGGGAAGCGGTTTTCTTCGATTTCTTTTGTTTTACCGTTTTTCTCAACTTGTACGGTTTGAGTTGGAATCTCTACACGCAAGATGTTTTCTAACATATTGTAAGTTTGCGCACGTTGCAAAAGATTCTCTTTTACCTTGTTTTCATATCCTGAGTAGGTTTGTAGTACAAACCAGCCTTTATCAAAACTGTCCATTTGGGCATCCTTTCTTTCTGTTTAGCCTGCTCGAGCTTTTGTGAACATACTAAAAAAAGCCTCTTGGCTTTCCTTTTCCTAGCTTCATTATACCACATTTTGCAGGAATGCAAAGAGGTTTGCTGATTTATTTTTAAGAAAAGGCAATAAAAAGTGGGAGTGGGAAAGAACTCTGACTTGTTAAAAAGAGTTCGTTTTCCCACCCCCGCACAGTTGATTAGGCCATCTTTGAAGCTTAAAAAGCGAACAAAGATGCCAATCAACCACTGCGTCTTGCAGTTATTCCTATCAAAAATCAAAGGCTGGACAGTTGTTGCCCAGCCTCATGGCTTCTTTTCTTAAAAGAAATTGATCATGTGCAATAGGCCACGTGCAATGACTTTGTCGAACAAATAAATCAATGCAACAAAGAAAGCGGTGTACTCAATCACTGAGATAAAGTTTTTCCATCTTTCCTTGCGATTTGGCCAAGTTGTATCTTTTAGTAAGACGAAAATATCTTTAATGAATTTCACAACTCTCTCCTATCGTGTTTCTTTATGGATGGTATACTTGCTGCAATGCTTGCAGAATTTATTGACTTCTAGACGTGTTGGTTTTGGCGTCCCACTCAACTTAATGGAGTAATTGCGTGACCCACAAACCGTACACGCTAGACTTGCTTTTTTTAATGCCATAACGCCTCCGTTCACCCCATTATAGCAAGTTTTCCACATTTTGACAAGAACAGAAAATCTCCTGTCAAGAAAAAAGCAAATCTAAAGCGTTATCACTCTGGTTTTTGCCTCATTTTTGGTAAAATAAAACAAAAGGAGACGAATATGAAAAGTGATAACCTAAAAGAAAGTAGAAATATCGAAGATCGTCGAGGGCAAAGCTACTCCCAGTCTTCAGGCAATAGTAATCTTGGCGGAGGCATTTTACAGATCTTACTATCGCCGGGGAGCTTCAAGAGTAAGATCGTCCTCATCCTTCTTCTGGTTCTTCTAGGAGGTGGTGGCGCTAGTCTTGGGGGTCTCTTTGGAAATGGGACTTCTTCTCAACCTTACCAATCCACCCAAGTCACGCGCACCAACAAGACCCATGTCGACGATGCAGATGCTGAGTTCGTCAGCAAGGTCCTTGGTACAACAGAAGATCATTGGCACAAGGTCTTTCAAGCTGAAGGACGCACTTACCATGAGCCCAAACTAGTCTTCTATACCGGACGGACACAGACAGGCTGTGGAGTTGGGCAAGCATCGGCTGGTCCCTTCTACTGTCCGACCGACAAAAAGATTTATTTGGATATGAGCTTCTACAAGGAATTGACAACCAAATACAAGGCTAGCGGGGACTTCGCCATGGCCTACGTGATCGCCCACGAAGTCGGCCACCACGTACAAAATGAGCTGGGAATCCTTGGCAAATACCATCGGATGCAACAAGGTCTTTCTGAAAAGGAACGAAATGCCATCAGTGTCCGCATCGAGCTACAAGCCGATTACCTAGCAGGTGTCTGGGCCCGCTCCATTCAAGACCGAAACCTTCTAGATATCGGCGATATCGAAGAAGCCATGAATGCAGCCCATGCAGTCGGGGATGACACTCTCCAAGAGCAAGCCTACGGCTACTCGGTACCAGATAGCTTTACCCACGGAACTTCAGAGCAACGCATGCGCTGGTTCAAACGAGGCTACCAGTACGGGGATCTCCAACACGGCGATACCTTTAGCTTGTCAGATAGTGAACTTTAAATAAAAAACGATTCAGAAGAATTTCTGAATCGTTTTTTTGATTAGAAACCAAGCCAGCCTTTGAAGGTATCCCAAGCGTTTTTCGCTTTGCCTGGGATATCGGCTTCGTCGATTGCTTTTTTCGCATCATCGACCATATTCGACGCCTTTTCTTTGACATCCTCAAAGAAACCTTTGTCTTCTTTGCTATCTGTTTCTGTCGTTTCTTCTCCGACTGGCGCAATGCCATTTTCAGCATAAGAGTTCTTCACCGAATCAAACTGGGTACCGTCTGTATAAGGCAGGACACTGTTGGCAACATTCCGGAAGATCTCGGATGCCGTTCCGGCACTACTATCGGTCAGGTAATGACCTTCATCGGTCGTTGGGAAACCAAGCCATTGACTGATGACCACATCTGGCGTGTATCCGATCACCCATTGGTCTCCAGAGAGGTCCTTGTTAAAGCTGGTCTCTGTCGTACCGGTTTTCCCTGCCATGGTATAGCCATAAGGCGCAGCGTTGACCCCTGTACCATTACTGAAGGTTCCCAGCATCATATTGGTCATCTTATCCGTTGTGGATCCACTAAGCACCCGGGTTGATTTCTGACTGTGGCTCTTGACCACTTGGCCACTGGCATTTTCGATCTTGGTAATGAGGTGGGCATCATTCATGACCCCGCCGTTAGCAAAGGTTCCATAGGCTTGGGCCATCTGCATCGGATTGGTTGTCACACCAGCTCCCAAGGCAACAGCAAGCGACTTGTCCACCTTGTCCATGTTGAGACCGAATTTTTTTCCGTACTCAAAGACCGTATTGAGGCCCAATTCATTAGCGGTCGCTACTGCTGGAAGGTTGAGAGATTCTGCCAAGGCCTGGTACATCGGTACCGTTGGGCTCGACTGGATTCCTGCATAGTTATTGACTTCATAACTTCCGTATTGGGTGGTACTATTATCCAGTTCCTTATTGGTCGACCAACCTTCTGCAACAGCTGGGCTATAGACCACTAAAGGTTTGATGGTCGATCCCGGACTACGAGCAGCTTGGGTGGCATAGTTGTAGGTCCGAAATCCTGGATTTTCATCGCTACCGACACGCCCTACGAGAGCCCGAACCCCACCAGTCTTAGGATCAAGGGCCACACTACCGGACTCTGCACGCGTGCCGTCTTCCGCTACCGGGAAGAGGGCTGTATTGTCATAGATTACCTGCATGCTTGCTTGGTAATTTTGATCCAGCTCGGTGTAGATCCGGTAGCCATTTTTGACAATATCTTCTTCGGTGAGACCGTATTCGTTGACCGCTTCATTGATGACCGCATCAAAATAGGATGGGTAGCGGTAGTCCTCTGACTTGCCTTCATAGGCATCGACTAGCTGGCCATGGATATCAACAGCAGCAGATTGATCGGCTGTTGCCTGGTCAATATAGCCAGCCGCTACCATATTTTGAAGGACCGTATTGCGGCGGTTGGTCGCATTCTCTACTGAATAGAGCGGATTATAGATCTCCGGTCCCTTGAGCATGCCTGCGAGAACCGCTGACTGATCTAGACTTAATTGACTGGCTGAAACCCCAAAATACTTCTTGGAAGCATCCTCAATTCCCCAAACCCCATTTCCAAAATAGGCATTGTTGAGGTACATGGTGAGGATCTCTTTTTTACTGTATTTCTTATTGATTTCAAGTGCCAGGAAGAATTCCTTGGCCTTGCGCTCCACCGTCTGGTCCTGGGACAGATAAGCATTTTTAGCTAGCTGCTGGGTGATGGTCGATCCACCACCTGAGCGACCCAGGGTCAAAATGGCTAAGAAGAAGCGACCATAGTTGATCCCACTATTCTTGTAAAAGCTCCGGTCCTCTGTTGCGACCACGGCATTTTGCAGATTCTCACTAATGGCATCGAGTTCGACGTAGGTTCCTTTTTGTCCGGTCAAACTTCCAGCCTGGTCCCCATTCTTATCATAGATAATGGTCGTGGCCTTCAGTGCATTCTGCAAATCCTTGACGTTGGTCGTCTTTGCGAGATAGAAGAGATAGCCCCCTGTCAAGAGACTAAAGCCTAGTCCAATGATCAGGAGAATCTTAGTCAAATGGAATCGGCGCCAAAAACGACGGAAGGGGTGCTGAGAGAGAGGCTTGCTTCTGTGCTTGCCTGAGCGACTATAAGTTGGCTCCACTGTCTCTTCCGGCAATTCCGTGTTGGGCACTTCTTCTGCCACCGCTTTGGGCGGATGATCCTTTCTAAAAAAAGTGATCAGGTTTTCAAATAATTCTTTTATTCTATTCATACCTGTTATTGTAACACCTTATCCTTGTCCTAGCAAGAAAAGATAGCTCCTCGCTATTTCTCATTTAGTTTTCTTTAAGCTTAGATTTTGCTACAATAGGGTCATGAACTATCAATTTACCATTCCAGAATCCTTTCCCCAAATGACTGTGAAAGAGCTCCTTGAAGACTACTTCCTCATCCCCCGTAAGATCCGGCATTTTTTACGAGTCAAAAAACACGTCTTGGTGAATAGAGAGACCATCAACTGGCAAAGCCCCGTTCAAAAAGGAGACCAGATCCAGCTGACCTTTGACGCAGACGATTACCCTGAAAAAGAGCTCCTTGAAGGAGACCCCAGTCTCGTCGAAGAACTCTATCAGGATGAGCACGTCATCATCGTCAATAAGCCCGAAGGCATGAAAACCCATGCCAACGAACCGATGGAAATTGCTCTTCTCAACCATGTTTCCAGCTATGTTGGATCCACCTGCTACGTCGTGCACCGGTTAGATAAGGAAACCAGCGGAGCGATTCTATTTGCCAAGAATCCTTTTATTCTGCCTATACTCAACCGAATTTTGGAAGATAAAAAAATCCAACGCGAGTACTGGGCCTTGATCCAAGGAAATTTAGCGCAAAAGACCATCATCTACAAGGATAAAATCGGACGTGATCGCCACGATCGGCGCAAGCGCCTGGTCGATCCACGCAAGGGACAGTACGCAGAAACCCAGGTGACGCAACTGAAAAAAATCGGGCGAAACAGCCTGGTCAAATGCCAGCTCAAGACGGGGCGTACCCATCAGATCCGGGTTCATCTCTCCCATCATGGGCACCCGATTGTCGGGGATCCTCTCTATAACCCTGAACGCAGAGAGCGACTCATGCTCCATGCCCATCGCTTGACCTTCACCAATCCATTAACGCTTGAAACCATACAAGTTGAGGCGCCTTCCAAGAGTTTTGAAGAAGGGTTGGGAGACTAAAAAAGAAGCCACAAAAAGAGGCTGGACAAAAACTGTTCAGCCTTTTATATTTGATAGAAATAACTGTATGACGCAGTGGTTGATTGGCATCTTTGTTCTCTTTTTAAGCTCCAAAGATGACCTAATCAACTGTGCGGGGGTGGGAAGACGAACTCTTTTTTACTAGTCGGAGTTCTTTCCCACTCCCTTTTTATTATTGATAGCGAGGGGTTGCAAATCCACGGATATTGCCATGTCCGATCCGATAGGTATTGCGACGGACTTGGTTGTTGGAGTTTCCTTCAATGGTATGAATGATCCCATTTGAGACGCTCTCAACAATTCCGATGTGATCCGCAAAACCATTATTTTGCTGGCTATTTTGATCCCAGTTAAAGGTGATAATGTCCCCTGCTTTTGGTGTAGTGGTCCCATCTTCATTCCAAATGCCCAAACGTTTGAAGATCTGAATGTGACGTTCGACTCCACATTCACGACCAATCAAACCACTCAAGCCCTCACGCTGGAAGACCGTTGTGACAAAGATATCACACCAATCATCGGTCGTCTTCACTGCATAACCTACAGGAAGTGGTTTGACACTGTTGTAATCATTGACCAATTGATGGTGAGCTGCAGTTCCGCCACGAACACCAACTAAACTAGCTGCTGCCCGTAAGACACGGTCCCGTTGCCCATTCGTTACACGAGGACTAAAAGCAGTTTGATCTACTGTCGCACGGGGATGAAGGGCTGTTTGACCAAGGTTAAAGCCTTCAACGCCACCATCGACATAATCCACATAGACGTGAGTGGTATAGTTACCTGATTGGTACTGGTGATTGGCTGCAGAGACCTGCACTTCTGTATGCATTCCAGAAGGTGCTGTTGAATACCAGAAAAGATTTTCTTGGTGCGCTTGAGACCAGGCTGCGACACGGATGTTCTTAATCCGACGGCCCTGAGGCGCTTGATCCACCGTTACCGTATAGGTTCCAGCACCAGAATTGACATTCTTGATCCCTGTTTGTGTCTTCGTCTGAGCATTTCGGAATTCAACTTCTGTAGTCGTTGAACCGACACCCACACGAGAACCATCATTTTGGATATAGTAAAGGTGAATATGGTACTTACCAGTAGAGTTTTTATGATCGCTCGCTTTGACCGATACCTTGTAGTCTCCATTTGATTGACGAGTCGCTTCATACCAGCGAATATCGTCTTGGCCATCCTTATCAGACCAAGTTGGGACTTGCACAGTCCGCACACCTTTAGGGCTATAGACATCCTTGATGATGACATCAAAGGTACCCGCATCCTTGTTGTTGTTTTGGATTAAGAGACTAGCAGTTGGACGTGATTGATTTTTGAAATCAATAAAGTCTTTCTTGACAAACTTGTTTTGTCCTTTGGCATCCACATAGAAGACTTGCGCTTCATACTGACCATCAGCGTTTTCGTGGTCACTAGCTTTGGCTGTTACAGTATATGAACCGTCTACCTGGCGAGTTGGAGTGTACCAGATGATGTCTTTCATCCCATTGGCATGAGACCAGAATGGAATCTTCACTTCTTTATAACCATCGAAACCTTGAAGGTTCTTAGCTGTAATAGTGAAAGTACCGTCTTTTTCTGATTTTGTAATGGTCAGATCGGCTGATGGTTTAGGAGCTGTGTAGTCAATAAAGGCTTTCTTGACAAACTTGTTTTGTCCGTTAGCATCCACATAGAAAACTTGCGCTTCGTATTTGCCATCAGCATTTTCGTGGTCACTGGCTTTGGCTGTTACAGTATATGAACCATCTGCTTGACGACTTGGAGTGTACCAGATGATATCTTTCATCCCATTGGCATGAGACCAGAATGGAATCTTCACTTCCTTGTAGCTATCGAAGCCTTGAAGGTTCTTAGCCGTAATGGTAAAGGTGCCGTCTGACTCTGATTTCGTAATGGTTAGATCAGCAGATGGTTTAGGAGCTGTGTAGTCAATAAAGGCTTTCTTGACAAACTTGTTTTGGCCTTTGGCATCCACATAGAAGACTTGCGCTTCGTACTTGCCATCCGCGTTTTCGTGGTCACTGGCTTTGGCTGTTACGGTATAAGAACCATCTGCTTGACGATTTGGAGTGTACCAGATGATGTCTTTCATCCCATTGGCATAAGACCAGAATGGAATCTTCACTTCTTCATAACCATCCAAGCCTTGAAGATTCTTAGCCGTAATGGTAAAGGTGCCGTCTGACTCTGATTTTGCAATAGTCAAATCTGCGGAAACCGGAGATTCCTGTTGAGGAACACTCTCATTTCTTGCTGCTACCACTCGTGCGCGTGCGCCATATGGTGCACGACTAGCTACCACAGCTGGTGCTGGTTGCTCTGATACAACCTTGTCGCTAGTGCCCTTGTCAGAAGACTGGTTATTGCTAAGAGTCGGTGTGACAGGTGCTGCCTCTGTTGCAACGGTATTTTCTGTCTGAATACCTTTCTCAACTCCCACTTCTTCGCTCGCGGTATTCTGTGCTTCTGATGAAGTTGTTGTTGCAACGATAGCTGATGTATTTTCTGGTGTTTGATCAGACGCATGTTGCTCATCGGCTTTGACTTGTTGTGTCGAAAAAGCCAACAAAACGGCTGTCCCAGCATAAAAAATAAGATCTTTCTTTTTCATGTATCTTCCTTACAATTTTTTATACGGTTGTACCCACATAGTAGTATTATAGCACAAACCGCCGGATCAAGAAACAATATCATGAGAAGAATCCTATTTTTAAAGAAAACAGAAGGCCAGATTGGCCTTCTGATTAGCTTATGCAAAAATTGAGAAGAAAGGTGCTCCAAGCTTGTTATCCATCGGGTCCTTACTCTTAATAGAGTGAAGATAATTGATGGAGTACCAGCCGTTGTTGCCGCTATTATATGGATCGCGAACATAGGTTCTTCCATTGTCATAACCATGCAAGACCAATTCATGAGTATAAGGATCACTAGTAAATTGGCTATTACCTACTGCAGCAAGTACATGCTTGCCAGCCATGAGGGCTTCTGCAATGCCTCCAGCTCCATTAATCAATTGGCTCTTCAAGCCCCAGTTACGAGTGGCAGCTACAATCCCATCAGAATCTGTTCCTGCTTCACCTTTGTTGAATGAATCAGTATTGTTGTAGAGATAATCAGCTACTGTTGTTGGCAAAATAGTTTTACCTAGGATATCTGTAAAGGTCATAGCAAGAGAGGTTGGCACACAACCTGACTGATCGACATTGCTCACACCGTAATATTTCCCAGCCCAACGAGGATCCCGTTGAGAATAATAGGTTGTCTGTGGATTCACCTTTTGATTTCGTGGAGACAAGGATGTCTGACCGAGGTTAAAGCCTTCAACTCCCCCATCTTTGTAGTCTACATAGACGTGAGTGGTATAGTTGCCCGCTTCATTACCGTGATTATTGGCAGAGACAGTGATCTCTGTGTGCATACCTGTCGGCGTTGCGGAATACCAGTAAAGATTTTCTTGATGCGCTTTAGACCAAGCTGCGACACGAATATTCTTAATCTGACGTCCCTGAGGTGCTTGATCTACAGCTACTGTATAAGTCCCGTTCGTTGCATTAACATTCTTAATAGAAGCTTGCGTCTTGGTCATGGCATTTCTAACTTCTACGTCTGTTGTTGTGGTACCAATACCAATCCGAGATCCATCATTTTGAATGTAATAGAGGTGAACATGGTACTTACCAGTAGAGTTCTTGTGATCGCTCGCTTTGACCGATACCTTGTAATCTCCGTTCGCTTGGCGTGTTGCTTCATACCAGCGAATATCGTCTTGGCCGTCCTTATCAGACCAAGTAGGAACTTGCACAGTCTGCACCCCTTTAGGGCTGTAGACATCCTTGATGATGACATCAAATGTTCCTGTATCCTTGTTGTTGTTTTGGATCAAGAGAGTACCGGTTGGACGAGATTGATTTTTGTAATCAATAAAGGCTTTTTTGACAAACTTGTTTTGGCCTTGAGCGTCCACATAGAAGACTTGCGCTTCATACTGGCCATCAGCGTTTCCGTGGTCACTAGCCTTGGCTGTTACAGTATATGAACCGTCTGCCTGGCGAGTTGGCGTGTACCAGATGATATCTTTCATCCCATTGGCATGAGACCAGAATGGAATCTTCACTTCCTTGTAGCCATCGAAGCCTTGAAGATTCTTAGCCGTGATGGTGAAGGTGCCGTCTTTTTCTGATTTTGTAATGGTCAGATCAGCTGCGACAGCATTGGCCGGTTTTGTCGCCGTATAATCGATAAAGGCCTTTTTCACAAATTTGTTTTGACCTTGGGCATCTACATAGAAGACCTGCGCTTCATACTTGCCATCAGCGTTTTCGTGGTCACTGGCTTTGGCCGTTACAGTATAAGAACCGTCTGCCTGGCGAGTCGGAGTATACCAGATAATGTCTTTCATCCCATTAGCATGAGACCAGAATGGAATCTTCACTTCCTTGTAGCCATCGAAGCCTTGAAGGTTCTTAGCTGTGATGGTGAAGGTGCCATCTTTTTCTGATTTTGCAATAGTCAAATCAGCTGATACTGGTGTCTGATTTTTCTTTCCAATGGCTACTGTCGTCGTTGTTCCACCCACACCCGTCATTTGTCCATTATTCTGAACATAGTAAAGGTGAACATTGTAAAGACCAGTTGAGTTTTTATGGTCCGCTGCTTTTACATTGACGGTATAGGTCCCATTTGCTTGACGATTGGCTGTATACCAAACAAGGTCATCTTGACCACCTGTTTCTGACCAGATTGGTACAGAAACGGTTCGAACTCCATTTGGCGCCTTAACATTTGAGATGACAACGTCAAAGCGGCCCGTCATAGTATCGTTATTGACAATGTCAATCTTCCCACTTAAGCTGCCTTCTGTTGGATCCGCTGCAGGTTTTGCGTTCGCTGTGAAGCGACCAGTATAGTCCACACTGTGGTCAAAGAGGTGTTTTCCTGGAAGCAATTCCGCTTGAGAAGTGAACTGCCAGGCGCCGGCTTTCCCATTGTAACGCAAGCTTTTCGCATCGTTTACAGATAGTTTTGGGGAAGGGTATTGGGCAACCCAGAAATTCTGAAGCCCAAATTGAGCGGTGTTGACAGGACCTTTCTTACGAAGGTTGTTTTCATCCAACCAGCTAGCACTGGTGTAGAACATCAAGTTGCTGTAACCATTTTTACGCATTTCGTCCGCCCAGGCTTGGGTGTTGCGGTTAATGTTTGGCTGCATCTTGGCATCCTCAAAGTCATTGACCATGAGGGTGTTCTTTGGAAGATTCAAGCGTTGCGCCTCTGCAATGTAGAATCGTGCTTCTGCACGCGCTGCTTCCTCAGAAGTATAGCGTGAGAAGTGGTAGGTCGATACTTGCAGACCCGCAGCTTGTGCATTACGAATTTGGTTCTCCGCATTCGGGTTCTTGTACCAAGTGTCTTCTGTCAATTTGACAACGACACCGCCTACGCCTTTATTAGCTAGGGTACGGTAGTCGCCAATACTAATGTCTCCGTTGTGGCTACTCACATCAACGAATGATTTTGGCTGAACCGCTACATCTGTTGAGCGACCAGCAGGAGCGTGAGCGCCTGTGTTAAAGAAGGTCGTGCTTCCTGTATTAGACGGAAGAGGAGTTTCTTCTTTCTCAGTAGTCGATGCTTCTGTAGCTTTCTCCACAGATGGAGCCCCACTTTCTGAAGCCGCGGCCTTGTTCACAGGTGCTACAGGCTGTTCGGTCACATTTGCTGGTGCTGCATAGTTGCTTGCAACAGGTGCTACCGACTTTTCAGCAACGGCTACTTCTGGCACTTTTTCAGCTTGTACTTGGTTGCCTTCAGTAGTAGTGGCCTCGTTTGAAACCAGCTCATCTGCACTGACTCCCTGAGCAGATACAGCCATCAAGACTGCCGCTCCGGCATAAAAAATAAGATCTTTCTTTTTCATATAAACTTCCCTTTATACAAATTTTATACGTTAATCATTTTACCACACGGTTTCAGCGATGAAAAGTTTTATAAGGCAAATTTTTAAAATTAGTGATATTTTTTTGAAAAACTAAAAAAAGAAGTCTGTCTGACTTCTTTTGATCTTATGATAAATGCTTCAAGGCTGTCTTTAAATAGTGACCATCTCGGATTTCTTGGCCAACACGCTTGGCATTGTCTACCAAATCTTGGTAATCGGCATCTGAAAGATTGTCGATTGTCTCCTTCAAATCATGAAGCGACTCTACTGCAATCCCGCAGCCCTTCTCAAGCACAAAATGAGACAAGGCTGACTGTTTCCACACCACCAGCGGAAAGCCCGATGCTAGATAAAGCGACGCCTTGTGAGAGTTGTTGTAGCGAAGGTACTCGCCAAAGACACCACTACAGGTTTCCGCACTATCCCCATCCCAGACAAGTCCAAAACCACCCTCAAGGGCTGCAGGAAGCTCATCCGGTAGGAAGGAGCCAAAGTAAGTTTCATTCTCTAAAGCTCTACTCTCATCAAAACCAACACCATAGAGATTATAGGCAGGTTCTGCAGGAAGAGCATAGAGATAACCAGCTTTTTCCTGGGCCAAATTACCCGCCACAATCATCGGCTGGTCTTTTGTTTGGCCACTTTTTTCTTGGAAATCTGGAATTAAATAGTCAAAAATACCAAGGCTGATAATCTTATCTTCCGCAATTCCTTTATCCACCAAGACAGATTTCATAACTGGATTGTGGGCGATGATCCCATCAGCTGCCTTGAGAAAACTTGCTTCTTGAAGGTACATCCGAATTCTGTGTTTTAAAGGTAGTGAAGTCATATTGGCATGGCGAAGCACTTCTAGGTCATGAATCAAGAGATAGACTTTAATCCCTCTTTTTTGTGCTTTTTTAACCAAATGGGTTGAGAAAAAACTATGGTGAAGCATCGGAAACTGGATCAGCAACTCATCTCCTTGCTTTAGTTGATCCAAGGCTTGACCAAAAGCCTTTGCCTTATGGCGTTGAGCCTCAAGGGTACTCATCTGATACCAATTGTCGACAGAAAGGACCAAGGGATGATAGCCTTCTTCTTTCACAATACTTTCTACGTCATTACGTGCTTTATTTCCTGCGTTCTTTGCGTTGATATCATGCAGGAATTCTTCTTTTAAGTAGTATTTCATAGATTATGGTTTCTTTCAATCAAACTCATTTGCTACGACTTCTAGAGCACGCTCAATGACCACGTGCATGTCGTAGTATTTATAGTCTGCCAAACGTCCAC
>OKRY01002969.1_pt1 | contig 12821 bp, 6 predicted proteins | sample 1601121 | NCBI WGS metagenome assembly OKRY01 (sample SAMEA3541546, study PRJEB24748) | human gut metagenome | biome: human gut; feature: human-associated habitat; material: faeces | place: China | collected 2012
AGAATTATCAAAGAAAGATGCTGAGAAGGCTTTAAAGGCTTTCACAGACGTTGTAGCTGAAGAATTAAAGAAGGGTGAGAAGGTTCAGTTAGTTGGTTTCGGTACATTCGAAGTTGCTGAAAGAGAAGCAAGAGAAGGTAGAAACCCAAGAACAGGCGAAACAATGACAATCGCTGCTTCTAAGTCTCCAAAATTCAAAGCTGGTAAGGCTTTAAAGGATTCACTTAACTAGTTTTTATAGAACGAATCAAGTACTTAAGGGATGCTGCATCGTATAAATCAGCATCCCTTTTGCTTTTCTGTTTTCCAGAATAATCGGACTGCAGTCTTGTATGATATGATTATTTGCCGGAATAACCCGACTGTCTTCTGGCAATACTTCTGATAGATGCAAAAAACAGCGTACTGCCGGTTGTCCCTGCATACCTGTTATATGTATCAATTCATTAAATAAGCAGGAGGCAATAACTATGGTCTTAAAAGAAAAGGAAAAACAGGCGATCAAGGATCTTCAGACACTGGAACAGGCCTGCATTGACAAATACGACAAATATGCAGCCCAGGCAAAGGATCCTGTGTTACAGGAATTATTTACCACGCTGAAGGGAAATGAACAGAAGCACTATGACAGTCTGGAGCAGGTTCTGACTGGAACCGTACCAAGCTGCAACTGCAATGACAGTGATGGCAGAGACTACGACCCAAAAGCTACCTACAGTCAGCTCGGACAGTCTCAGGATAAGAAGGATGATGCCTTTCTTGCAACAGACTGTATCACCAGCGAAAAGCTCGCATCCTCTGAATATAACAGTGATGTATTCATATTTGGTGACAGTGCGATCCGTAAGCTTCTAGCTGACATCCAGGTCGAAGAGCAGAATCACGCCGAAATGCTCTTCAAATACAAAACAGTAAATGGAATGGCATAAGCCTTCCAACAAAATACTCTTACGACTATATGGAACACTATCATTTAAAATACAAAAGGAGATATACAAATGAGATTAGACAAATATTTAAAGGTTTCACGACTGATCAAAAGAAGAACCATCGCAAATGAAGCCTGCGACGCCGGACGTGTTATGATAAACGACAAGGTTGCCAAGGCATCCACTGATGTGAAGGTCGGCGACGTTATCGAGATCGGCTTCGGCAACAAGACCGTCAAAGTCGAGGTAACGATGATTGCCGACTCCACTAAAAAAGAGGACGCCAAAGACATGTTCCGCTATTTGTAAGCCTTTCATGACGACATAAAGTCTGCCTACCTGGCCGCTATGCAGACTTTATATCTATATGAAAGACAAAAATAGGTGGACACTCTCTAACAGCCTGACTATATATTGACATTAGCGAAAATTTCGTAATTAGATGCACATTGCCAGTAAATACGGGTGCCTGTTTGAGTCCGAAAGACGAGTTGGCACAGGAGTATTTACGAATCAGGCATGTGCAGCGAATAGAAATTATGCGAGTCAATTATAGTCAGGCTGTTAGAGAGCGTCCACCTGTTTTGTCTGTTATAACTATTTAGTTTGAGGTCTTGATTTCAAGTTCCGGCATGGTGGAGGCAACCTTGGTGTTTGCAGGGATGGACTTCGTCACGAAGGTATTTCCCGCCACTACGGAATTTGCACCAATAATGGTCTCGCCACCAAGAATGGTTGTATTCGCATAGATAACTACATTGTCTTCTATGGTTGGGTGACGTTTGACACCGGACAACTGCTGGCCCTTTCTGGTCGACAGCGCACCAAGGGTAACCCCCTGATAGATTTTTACATTATTTCCAATATCGGTTGTTTCACCGATAACGATTCCGGTTCCATGGTCAATAAAGAAATATTCACCAATATTGGCACCCGGATTGATATCTATTCCTGTCTCACCATGTGCATATTCTGTCATGATCCTTGGAATAAACGGTACCTTCATCTGATAGAGCACATGTGCATATCGGTATACAAATATCGCAAATAACCCCGGATAGGAGAAGATGATCTCTTCACGGCTGTTTGCAGCCGGATCTCCGTTATATTCTGCTTCTACGTCTTTGCAAAGAAGTGCCTGAACCTCCGGTATACAACGGATAAAGCCCAGAGCTTTCTCCTGCGCTTCCTCTGTGATCTCCTGATAACTCTTAGCATCATTTTTATAACTCAATGCCACCTTGATCTGACGGAATAATTTATCATATATCAATGACAACTTATGTCCTGCAAAATACTCCTTATTAGCATATGCCATATTCTCTCTCCCGAAGAAACCCGGAAATGTTACTTTCCGCAATTCATCCACAAAATCAATGATCTCATCCTTTTGCGGAAGTCGCTCTCCGAGTGACAGATCAAATAATTTCTGATCCGAATAATTCTTATTTAATGCCTCAGCCATTTCTGCAACGACTGCTTTTACATCATTTTCAAATTCCATTCCAGTCTTACTCCATTTCGTTTCCTAATATCAATATATGCAGCGTAATATCATATGTCCTGTAAAACATCATCCATCTCTAACTGCATATAGCATTAGTATAACATCTCAATAGAAAATGTAAATAATAGTTTTATCATTACACTTCAACAGAAAATACAAATACTGTTTTTTCGGTTTCTTGCTATTTTCTGTCATAATCATATCCTGGATGAACCCTGTTCTTACTCTTCAGTTTAGTTATGATCAGAGCAAGCGTCTGCATTTTAACCGGCTTCTCAACCTGACCGGACATACCTGTTATAGCTGCCATCCGCATAGCCTCTGGTGTTGCGTGATAAGTCATTGCCAGAATCGGTATCGTTTTTGCCTGCGGATGATCCATCAGCCGGATTCTTCTGGCTGCCTGATAGCCATCCATATCCGGCATATCAGCGTCCATCAATATATACTGGAACTTTTCATGCTTTGAACGTTTAAACATCTTCAATGCCTGCTCTCCGCTCTTTGCTATGGTACATTCCGCTCCTCTTTTGGTCAATGCCTCCTGCAAAAGCAGTCCTTCCATATCATTATCATCGACCAGCAGAAAACGTTCGCCTACGAATGCGACCCTTGGAAGTGCTTCACGGATCTGTCTTTCTTTTTCCCGTTCTTCCTCCGCCGCTCTTTCAGCCGCTTCCTCTTCGGTTTCTTCTTCCAAAGCCCCTTCCTGTGCTAACCGGTACTCCCGGACGGTTTCCTCCATCACTGCATTCATACGCCGCAACTGTACATTATTTTCCCGGTGCATATCAGCCGTCTGTCGCTCATATTCATACCAGGTCCTCATATGGATCGCTCCGACCGTACCTACTGCCAGCACTAACATGATACATGCAATGATCACAACCGTAACCATCCATGAACGTGACACCTTCTTCTGATAATCCGTCAATACACTCTGTACCACTGCACACGGCGCCTGAAATACGAGAAAGAACTCCGTTCCTTCTAATGGCTGGTAATAGAAATATTCTGCATTTTTTCCTTTATATAGGGTAACACAATTCTGTCTGCCTTCGCTGAAATCCTCTGTGATCTGTGCATATTGTTCCTCTCCGATCACCGACTCATCCAGATAGTGATCAAGGATATTATAATTGCGCACAATACCCTCGTTATTATCCAGATCCGCATATGTTACCATGCTGTCTGCATTTGTCACATAGAGTTTTGCCTGTCCCCCGTATGCGGAATCAATAAACAGATCATTTACCCTATTTGTATTATAAATAAACGCTATGACTTCATATTCATTTTCATTTACATAGAACGCTTCATATTTTTTTGCTACAACAAATATTTCTTCTCCGTTTCTCCAGGTACAATATTGGACAGACTGACCGCCAACATCAAACAGAGTGCCCTTTGTATCACCCAAATCCAATGTTCCTGTTTTGCCATCATCACAGATATATTTTCCGGTATGATCAACGAATACGATATCCCGTACAGAATCATTCTCCATAGCTATAAAATAATCTTCATAATCTGCCAGTACAACAGACCTCGTTTTGCCATCAAACAGATAGTTCTCAAGACGTTCTGTTTCTTCATACATTGAATTAATCTGCATTTGATAGGAATGTTCTACCTGTTCCATCATTGCTGCGATCGTATTCTTACTGGATATATCAACATATTGTTCAAATTTGGAAAATACATTCCCACCCCAGATAATAAGCGCTATCAGAATAGCACTAAATAGAAATAATAGAAATGCAACTTTTTTATCCCGTTGCGTTCTGACATATGTTATCTTACTCATACGTTTATAGTCTCACCTTCGAGACCGTCCCCCCTTTTTCTTTTTTCCGTTTTTCGAAAGACCTTATCTGATTTTCTTCCATCAAGATCTCTCTAGCATTGCAATTACTATAACCGATATTTCGACATTGTGCAACTATTTCTTTTTTCAGTTAGAATTCATTCGCTATATTTCGACATAAATAACAGGAAAAAGCACCCTGATATGCATTTCTGCATACCAGAGTGCCTGACCTTTACTTGTTGTTTTTATAGATTCGTTTTATTTACGATCTGCACGATCATTTTTCTTTTTTACAACAATCACTGTTACAACTCCTGCTGCACTGAGCATAAACAGGATTACAAGTGGCATAAGTGGAGCATCATCGCCGGTTTTTGGTGTATCCGGTGGAGTGGAAGGTTTGTCTTCCGTTGTCGTGATCTCCGTAGTGTCTTCTGTCTCAGTTGTATCTTCTGTTTCAGTTGTGACCTCTGTTGTATCTTCCGTTGTGGTTGTAATCTCTGTTGTATCTTCCGTCGTGGTTGTAATCTCTGTTGTATCTTCCGTTGTAGTTGTAACTTCTGTCGTATTCTCTGTTGTAGTTGTCTTATCATATGTATCGACAAATGCAACATTTACTGTTTCATCTACAACTACTGTTGCTTCTGCTGACTTACCATCCTTCTGAAGGCCTGTTCCTACTACGTATTTGATGCTGCTTGTTTCATATCCATCAATATCATACTGTATTTCTTCAATGGTATAAGTTCCAGCCGGCTTATCCAGTTCTAATGTATATTTCTTTGTCGATACATCATACTGGAAATCAGTCAGTGCATATGTCTCGGAATTACCTGCTTCGTCTGTAATCTTGAACTTGATCACATTTTCAGCTTCTGCCTTATCGACATCACCAACAACGGTCTTTGTTAATACAAGTTTACCCTTTGTGCTGGTTCTTGTATTTGTAATTGTAATCTCACCTGTTGCAGGATCTGTTGTTATGCTGTCGGTATATTCCTTAGGTACATTTACTTCCTTGACCGTATACTGGATTAATCCGTTTGCATCATATTTCGGAAGATTATCCCAAGTCTTTGTCCAACCATTGCTTTCATCAAGCTGTACCGGAATTCCTGATATAGTTGTTCCGGCATAAAGCTGTACCGTTACAAATCCAGGTCTCTTATTGGCCTTGTTGTTATTATCGTTCCATGCTTTCTTAACAGTTACGGATGTAGTCAGATATGTATATGTATTTGTTACGGTTGCATTGACAACTGTATCCTTTGTTACATTTACATCACCTTCGCCACTGACTGTCAGATCATAATTCGTAATTGCTGTTCCGGTTGGAGCTTCGCTTACGTTGTATGTGCCTACCGGGATGTCATTGATTGTTACGCTTCCGTTTGCCGGTACGCTGATTCCTGTCTTGGTTGCTGTTATGCTTCCATCCTCTTTGACATACTTTCCATTTGCATCTGTTACATAAATTGTAAAGTTCTTGCCTGCTGCTCCAAAGTCATATCCTACAACTTTCTTGGCTACGGTTAAGCTTCCCTTATCCTGGGTATAAGTGTTTGTTACGGCTGCGGTCGTGGTTGTATCCTTAGTTACCTTAACATCCCCCGTTCCGGTTACTGTTAATGCATAACCAGCTTTTGCTGCATCCGTTTCATTCTCAGCTACTGTATAATCTCCAATTGGAAGATCCTTGATCGTTACTTCTCCATTTGCCGGTACTTCAATATATACCTGAGAAGTACTTTCTTTGCCGTCCTTATCGTAATACTTGTTTGTTGCCTTATTTTTTACTGAAACCTTATAGACTGTTCCCGCTGTTGGTGTATAATCACCGCTTACTATCTTTTCAAGCTTCAGATCGCCCTTCTGTGGTGCAGTTGAATTGTCAAATCCTAAGGCACTTGCAGAATAAGTTCCTGCAATCGGCGTACCATCCGATTTATATTTCTTAACTGACACATTCTTCGTATAAATACCCTGGGCTGCATTTGCATCAACATCAAGAGATATAATATAGAAAGAAGTGTCGTAAGTCATTCCATCGACAGAGCCCTTCTGACACCTTATAATAGAAGGTCTTTCCTATATCTGCTGTTGTATATTGAATCTCACAAAAGCTTCCGGCACCGGTCGTTTTGCTGGAGGTGGTCTGTCTGTTGACACCGCCTGATTTTCCACTGTATACTACTTTTCCGTCCGCCATACTTGGAGCATTGATCTCCAGCAGATCAAATGTAAATTCTTCATAGCTCTGTAGAGAATCTGTATCTCCATCTACCGTTTTCTCTACTGTAAAGCTGCCCGGCTTGTTCTCATAATACAGATATCCGCTGTTAAACCGCTGATCAACCCAGCTTGGAGCTACGACATCACTGCTGCTCTTGCTGACCATGAAGTAATATGGCTCCTTCTGAACAGAGAAACCATCATCCGCCGTCTTTTCATACAATGCAAATACCTGATCATATGGAAGTCTGTTGATTTCCTTAGTTCCATCTGCGCTTAATGAGATATTACTCATAACCGGAGCAGGCTCAATATCTTTTATCCATTCGCCTGCAGCATTTGTCTTACATTTATATAATGCAAATACTGAACCATTTAACATCTGCATCTGATTGTTGCCATTTGTCCAATATTTATATAATGTAATAGAACCATATATTGATTCTACGCCCGCATGTGGCTCCTGAACAGTTGTTGAAATAGTTGAACTTGTTGATCCCTTTGAGCCTGTGTAACCTGTAAGGCTGAAGCTGTTTGATGCATTTGATGCATCCAGCTTTCCTCCAACCACCTGATTCACTTCTGCACGGTATACAAGCTTTAATGCTTTGCCATCCGGCAGATTCATCTTTACTGTTCTGCTTCCTGCATCATAGGAGTATGCACAGTTTGATGTGATATCTGTCCAGTTGGAAGCATCCTTTTCCGGATTACCGTCTCCATTATATGCATAGACATGGAGAGAGTCTGCCTGGAACAACAAGGCACTTCCCATTGTATCTTCTGCATGGATCGTACCTCCATTTGCAAGCTTAGCCGCATTTGTATTGACATATACGGTATATTCTACAACCTGATCTTTGACAGATGTTAATTCGCCGTTGTTCTTCTTCTGTTCCAGAATATATACACCTGACTTTTTGACTGTATCTCCAGGTGTGATCGTATTTGTTGTGGAGCTGCTTCCCTTGGATTCTCCGTTGTAGGAAACCTCTGCATTATTTGTAACATTGATTGATGCTCCATTCTTAACATAATCTGTTAATATATCATCTGCTACCGATGCAGAATATATAATCTCTGCCACATACTTGGTAAATGAAGTATTCGATGCTACATCTGCTATACCATCCAATATCTGCTGTGTAACAGGGATCGAGTATGTGATCGTATGTCCACTGATGCTTCCCGTGATGGCTGCTGCACTGCCATCTGCCTGTGAATACCACTGGTTTGCCCATTTTTTCAGCTGCAGCTCAGCATCATCATTAAACTGCAGCGTATCAGGCAGCGTATCAGTAACTGTGATCACATCGCCAACCTTCAGATCATCGGAAATCTCAGATAAATTAATAGATAACGAATAATCGATCGTATTCAGTTTTGTTGTGCTGACCGTTCCTGTCTTATCCAGACTATTTGTATATTTATAATTTGCTTCTGCATCCGCAGAGAACTTTGTATCATTCTTATCCTTATAAGTCAGATTTGCATGGTTAATAAAATTTGCCCCATCTGTAAGATTTTCCGGCTTGGTAATAATTGTAACCTCTATAACCTGTCCCTTCTTTGATGCAATATACGCATCATCAAATCGGAACTGGATACCCCACTGATCTGCTTTCGTGACAGAAGCTACAATTCCATTTCCGGCTACCAGAGAACCATTGTTGATGACATTTGTTCCCTCAATATCCACATTAGACACAAATGACTGCCAGCTTCCATTTGATTTATCGGATTCATTTAATGACACTTCTGTGATCGTATCTGATGCAGGTATATTGATCGATATCTTCCATGTTAATGTACCATCTGCATTTGCTTTTACAAATTCCTTATCCAGAATACCCTTGCCATCTGTCTGCATGGTACCAGTCTTTTTATATTTCGTTCCATCAAAATCTACATCTACATCATTTGTAAGCACTGTCGGAAGTGCAGAATCCAAGGCAGTATCTGCTACATCCGTTGTATATGTGAATTTGTATGTATCACCATTCTTTGTAAAGTCACTAAGCTTCAGATCAGCAAGGCTTACCCCTGCCGGAAGACCGGAAGCTGTAAGATACTGTCCTAATGTATCCTTGATCGCTACATTATTAATATCAAAGGTTGGATCCTTTGTCAGATCTCCCAACTGAAGCTTAACTGTCCATGTGATCGATGTCTTCTTGCCGGATGCATCCGTGTTCCAAGTTCCGTTCTTGGACAACGATGGTTTTCTGATATTAAGCCCTGTTGTAACACTGCCTGTATCCTTGTCATTGTCCTTATTCGTCTTATATTTTACTGAGAACTTATTGTCGAAGATATTCACATCACCTTCCGCAAATGCCTGCTTTACATCTGCTGCACTGACTGTTACATCATAGATGATCTTCGCTGTTTTTGCTGATTCATCCTTCGAATCAAGAACCATGCCTGACATTGCTGCCTGTGCATCTGACCAGCTTGTGTAACCGGTTCCGTTTACCTGTATATTTGATATATTCGTAAGCGCAGAACCCATCGTCTCTGTTGCATCCCCAAGCGTAACCTTGCCATTATATGCTGTGACCGTTACTTCATAGGACTGTGTGATAGAACCATCCGGATTCCATGTTACAGTACCCTTGCTCTTGTTGGAGCCTGCATAGCTTTCTGACTCATTCAGATCAACATTGACCGTAAAGCTGGCATCTCCGATCTTGATCGTTCCTTTATTCTCTGTATCCAGATCAGTATCTGCAAAATCAACAGAGCCATCAATATTTGCCCATCCATTGATCTCACTTTCATCCAGGAATTCATCTTTTAATGAAATATAACATTTTCCGTCCTGAATATACCAGGTACCAACATCAACACCGGTTTCATCATACAATTCTGTTTCTGCATAATCATTAATCGTAATTCCCTGTGCTGCCAGATCTACATTAAAACTCTTAAGTCTGGAATTATTTGCGATTGCCCATTTGAATGAAACTCCAACCTTATCACCATTCTTAACATTGGAATCGTCTGAAACCGTAGTTCCATTCACCTTGATCGTGAAATCACTAAGCGTCAAGCCATCCGGATTTGCCAAAGGAGTAATTCCCTTTTCGCTCTCCTCTGCATCTGACGCTGTCGCCGGCTGTGCACTGTTTCCAGCTTTTGCACTGGTACTTCCAAGACCTGTTCCACCGCTGACTGGTGAACAAACTGAGAAGACCATGAGCAATGCCAATAAAAGCGCAACTACTTTTTTGCTTTTCCTTCCCATTCTCTTTACCTCCATTTGTTGTTCTTGTTCTCTTTATTCTTTGTTGTTCTTTGCTCTTTTGTTACTTCCTTCAGATATATTATTATACGCATCTCTTTAATTTTGAGCGCAAGAAACTACTATACCTGAATATAGATATTTAATATTATACACAACCGGGTCTTCATTTCAATATTTTTTCACCTAATTCTTTATAAATATAACCAGGAATCCCATATTTCGTTTATTCCGTAAAGAAACGCTCTCTTCGCATAACAAATTTCTGGAGTTTTTTACTTTATAAGACAAACTTTCCTATAAAGTAAAAAGAGCCGCTCCCCATAATCGGGAACGGCTCCTGTATTGTTGTCACATTTTCTATCTCTGTTGCTGCAGATATTCTGCAACCCGTCTGACTGAATTACCATCGCAGTCAGCAAATACGTCTTTTCTAAATACTTCCAGCTTCTGATAATCATATGATTCAATCTTTCGGATCTCATTCACCAGATCTTCTGCAGACTTCACGATCGGACAGAACATTTCATTTGCAAATTCTTCTGCTGTTATCTGAATGCTGTCTTTTTCTATGAATGTCTCATAATCATATGCAGATGAATACATCGGTTTTCCAAGCAGTACACTCTCAAAGAATAAAGCACTGTAATCTCCTACGATCACATCGGCTGCCATCAGCAGTCTTCGTGCCGGAATCTCTTTTTCAAGCACCTTGCAGAAACCAGGGATCTCGTACTGTTCCAGGTTCTTTTCCTTCTGACCTGCCTGATCAAAATGAAGCACAACCATGTACTTATCCTGAAGCGCTGTCTGCATTTTGCTCAGAGAAAGCATCGCCGTCTTTCTGGTTTCTTTATCTTTTCTCCAGCTTGGCATATACAGAATGATCTTACGTCCATTCAGCTCCGGTATCAGCTTCATAAGTGCATTTCTGGATTCCTCTATCAGCTTCTGGTCAAAATACTGATCCGTATTGCAGCTTCCCTTCAGTCCACAATAAACATTTCCATTTCCGGAATAGGTCTTACGGAACAGATCTTCCTGTCCTTCAGACGGAATCTGAAGCACCGAAACCGGATTCTGTGCAGCAAGATGCGCGCCCTTTCTCTTCCACCTAATCTCATCAACAGCCTGAAGTTCTTTCTTATATAATGAAAATGCAAGCTCTGGCAACATAATCTGCTCTGTTTTCTCCCGAAGTTCACAGCGACACAGGATTGAAACAGGTTTTGAAGTCACAATATATCTTGCTGTTGCAAGCTCCCTTGCTAGTAGCAGAAGATCCGTCTTTTTCTGATCCAGCATTAATACCTTACAGGAGATCTTCTGTTCCTTCAGATATTCCTTCAACTGGAACAATGGATCATTATTTGTGAGTGCTCTTTCAGATAACAGAACGATCTGATCTACAATATCCGTTTCCGGAACGACCAGCTCATATGCCTCTGCAAATTCATCCGCAACCTTCTTCAGCTCCTGATATTTCTCATAAAATTCTTTATTCTTTTTCTGCTCATCCTTTGTAACCAAATTATCGTAATCCTTGTAATGTGCAAGCAGATAATCACGCACACGCTCCATGGAATGTCCGTCGCAGTTTGCAAACATCTTCTCCCGGAACTGATCCATCTTCTGATAATCATAGTGATCGATCTGCTTCAACTGATCCGCAAGCTCCTGTTCGGTTCTGACGATCGGGCAGAACAGGTTCTGATCAAATGCATTTGCATGCAGGGACATATTCAGCCCCTTGATGATCTTCTCATAATCATAGGCGGTCGAATATGCCGGCTTACGCAGAATCGTTGTCTCAAAGAAGGAATCTCTGTAATCACCTACGATCACATCACTTGCTACCATTAAGGCACGGATCGTCATACCATTGTTCTTGTTAATACATTTACTGAAGCCTTCTACTTCCAGTTCATTCTTAAATCCATTCTTGCTCTGGATCACATTCAGGCTGACAACCACACAGTACTTATCACCGATCAGTTTGCTTAATACCTGCATATTGAAGATTCTCGCCCATATGCTGCTGGAATTCACTCTACGAAGCGTTGGCATGTACAGGATAACCTTTCTGTCTGCTGTCTCCGGGAAAAGATCCTGCAGCTTCTGTTTTGCCTCACTGATGAAGTCCTTATCAAAATACATATCCGTACTGCAGTTTCCATACAGAACTTCCCGATCCATTTCCTTTGGCGAGAACTGCTTATCAAATTCCGCTCTCTGATGTTCCGATGGAACCTGAAGGATATCCGTATCATTATTCAGGACATAATCAAAATATTTCTGCTTCCATTTGAGGAAATAGCGAACCTCATACCCCTGATTATAAAGGTTAAATGCATTATCACGAAGCATGATCATATCTGTTCCCATTCTGAAGGATGTCCGACAGAACAGGTGGATCGCTGCCGGAACAATAATGTATCTTGCAGATGCAACAATCGCTGCAATCTCTTCATCCGTCTTTTTGGTGTTACCCATACGAAGCAAAACAACCGAAAATTCCTTATGTGCTTTCATCATTTCTGCCATCTTGCCAAGATATCCGGATGTAAAATTCTTCGCATTTGTTACAAATACGATCTTGTTCTCAATACCGTATACATCCGATGCCTCGTCATATAATTCGGCAAATCGCTCTGCACGCTCCTTGATCTCTTCGTATTTCTCTTTGTATTTTCTGTTCTCTTCCAGTTCTCCTTCTGATAACAGTCTGCCGGAAGCATATCCATCACCCGGCATGATCTGGTACATCTCAAAATACCGTCTCTTTACTTCTTCCGAAGCACGGGTTACAGACATGGTGATACTCGTCGTAACACTTCCCATTCCACGGGTTTTCTCCTTCGACGCAAAGCTGTCTAACATCTTCATGGTAAATGGCGGTGCAAATTCACGCTTCTTACCATAGAGGGAAATCGAATCTACCAGTCCACCGATCTGCTCAGCAAATTCCTCATTTTCCAGATTATTTCTATAATAATTCAATGCAAATTCATACAGCATCCGGTCTGTATCTTCCGGTGTATGAAGTGGAAGCTTCGCATACTGATATGCAAATTCCGGAAGAAGTCTCTGCATGGAGTC
>OKRY01002983.1_pt1 | contig 12783 bp, 7 predicted proteins | sample 1601121 | NCBI WGS metagenome assembly OKRY01 (sample SAMEA3541546, study PRJEB24748) | human gut metagenome | biome: human gut; feature: human-associated habitat; material: faeces | place: China | collected 2012
GCAGCGACACACCTTCTGACCGCGGTGCTCTGGCTGGTCGCCGCTGTCATCCTGCTGGCCATGCTGTTGCGCATGCTGCCCAACAATCTTGACGGCAAACGGTACGTGCCGCTTATCGTCGCGCTGATGCCGTGGCTGGGCATGCTGTCTTTGATTATTGCGATCACCGCGATAACCGTCCGTGCAATAGGCGGACGCGTCCTGCTCGCCACCGTCAGCGTGGTGTGCGTGGTTGTGCAAATCGGCTGGCATTGGGGTTATATCAGGCCGCAGCAAACGATTTCCGACGTGGCCAGCACCGCAGTCACGCAGGTCTCGTCCGACGGCTTGCCCAACACGTCCGACCGGTACGCCCGCATCATGACCTTCAACACCAAGGAAGGGCATGCCGACGCCAATCGGATCGTCGAAATCGTCAAAAACGAGCATGTGGAAGTGCTCGCGCTGCAGGAAGTGTCATGGGACTTGCTCAACCGGCTCAACGGCGCCGGAATCGCCAATTATCTGCCGTATTCCGTGGCCGCGCAGCAAACGTGGCATGACAACGGCGGTGTGAACGTGCTGTACAGCGCCGCGCCGATGGAAAACGCCAAACAGAACCTCATTCCCGTGGAATCAAGCAGCGTTTCCGCCGCGACGATCGATTTCGGCGGCAGCAAGGTGCGCTTCGGCTCCGTCCACCCGTTCTCGCCGCGCCCCCGCAACCAAGGTCTGTGGAACCGTAGTCTCGACTCGCTCGCCCAACTGCAGCATTACGACAATCTGTACGTGCTGATGGGCGATTTCAACTCCACATGGGACCACGCCAGCTTCCGATACCTGCTCGGCAGCCGTTTTCTGGATTCCGGCCAGCAGGCGGGCGAAGGCCTGCACATGACGTACCCGGTCATGATGCCGATCGCCGAAATCGACCATATCGTGCATGACAAAGGCGTGACCGTAGGCAACCTCAAAACCGCATACATCCCCGGCTCCGACCACCGCGCTCTCCTCGCCACGCTCGAAGTCGCCTGACCCGCACCTAATCTGCGCTTGAACATATCTGCGCATAGCAAACATATCCGCACGTATCCCCACATATGCCCCTCAACGTACCAATAGCCGCAAACACGCCTGCTGCTATATCGACATTTTTGACATTATGTAGGTATAGGAATAGTCTATATTCACCCCGAACCTGCATATTCTGCACAAATGACGGTTATAAGGATGATGGTTATGGAGTACAAAAGCATACGGCAGACATTGGCAATGTCATCATCCACGGCCAAGCCGAAGGATGCGGCTGAGGAGGAATACCAAAAAAGACTCAACGGCTATTCAACATACCGGTCAGGTATTGAATTCGAAGGTCATGAGATGTTCGCCGTGGCGTTCAGGGAACTGTTGAACGTCATGGATTCGGTCCGTGGCATGGAAGTGCAGGTCGAATCGCTGTGGGCCGCATTGCCGCCGATTGCCCGCAGGGCGTATCTGATGGAACTCATCGGCGCGGAAATGCAGAGCACGAACTCCATAGAAGCCGTGCACACCACGCGCAAGGAAATCTCAGACGCGTTGGATGCGGCGGTCGCGGACGGGCCGCACAAGCGGTTGAGTGAGCTTGCCAAACTCTTTCTCGGACTCTCCGGCGAAAATTCCGCAACGCTGGAACTACCGAAAACGTTGCATGACATACGTAATATTTACGATCAGGTGATGGCTGGGGAACTACGGGAGGAAGACAAGCCTGACGGAATGGTATTCAGAGCCAAGCAAGTCTCTGTGTGTGACGGCTTTGACCGGGAGATTCATCAAGGCGCATGGCCGGAATCGGAAATCCAAGTGCAATTGACCAAATGGCTGGCGTTGCTTTCGGATGAGGCGATTCCTCCGCTGCTGCGGGCTGTGATGTGCCATTACGCCTTCGAATGCATTCACCCGTTCTATGACGGCAATGGCAGGACGGGCCGGTTCCTGCTTGCTCTGCAGCTGAGCAAGCACCTGTCCATACCGACGGCGATCAGCCTGAGTCCGGTTATCGCCGACGCAAAAGGCCGGTATTACAAGGCGTTTGATGATGCGCAGCATCCGCTGAACTGTTCTGACGTCTCGCTGTTCTCATATCGGATGATCCGTTTTATCGCCACCGCCCAGAAGAACATCATCTCTGTGCTCGGCGAGAAGAAAACCCTGCTTGACACCGCGCGGAAGAGGCTTGAACATTATGCGCGAACGCAGGGCATTACGGAACTGCAGCGGAACATGCTGTACTTCCTGCTGCAGGAGGAGCTTTTCGACGATGCTCCGAAACCCATATCGCGCCGCCTAATGCGCGAATGGCTTGGCGTGGGGGAGCGGAAGACCAACACCGCGCTCGCGGAACTGGTGAACAGGAACCTGCTCGAGTTCCACGGCTCCCGCCCGATCCGCTATTCGCTGACCGCCACCGCCCGCGCCGAATTTCTGCAATGATTCTGCGCGTATTGGACGATTTGCCGCATGCGGGGAACGCCTCGCGCTAAAATTTCCGTTTGGCGGGTTGCGGAAGCCATGGTGGATTTCGCAAAACCGCAACACGAAACGTTGGAAGAACGGTTAAGGGGTTTAGGCATGCACATCATGTTCGTCTGCACGGGCAACATTTGCCGTTCCCCTATGGGCGAGCTTCTGATGACCCACTATCTGAACGGCACCACCGTGCAGGTGTCAAGCGCCGGCACGCGTGGTTTGCCGATGCATCCGATCGATCCGTCGAGCGGCCGCCTTATGCAAAGCGTCGGCATTGAGTCGAGCGGCTTCCGTTCCCGACGACTGACCCGACAGATGGCCGACGAAGCCGACCTGATCCTCTGCTTCGAAAAGCAGCAGCGCAAGGAAATCGTCACGTTGGCGCCAGCCGCCGTACGATACACGTTCCTGCTTGACGATTTCGCGAATATGTGCGATTACTGCGCTTGCAACAATATGATTGCCGGACTGACCATCCAGGAACGTCTTCAGTCGGTAATCAAGAAGTCCTCGATGATTCGTCCGATGATTCCCCAGCCGAAGGACATCGCCGACCCGCATGGCCGCGAATTCAGCATGTTCTGCGTCGCCGCCGAACAGACGAACGGTGCGATCCGTAAAATCCTGAAAAGCATGCGCAAGCACCGTACGGTAACCCCCGCCCCCATCCGCTCCCAAATCGTTGCCTGATAATTCTTTTAGGTCCATGGATTGATTCACCATAGCTTGGCCCTACTCTATTTTTTTGAGTCCGAGCGTGTTTGTGATATTCACCCATTTTTTATTATTGATATTTTGATTTGATTGGCATGTTGCATGCCATAAGAGGTAAAGAAGCCCTTTTTGAGCATCTCTTGAAAGATTAATTTCAGGATTGTTGGGGGTGGGCTGTCGGTGGCGTGGGATGGGGCGAGGGTGCTTTGCGTCGCAAGGTGGTATTGGTTGGAAAATTTTCTGAAACGTTTGCATATGTGAATTTGCAACGATAGTGGGTGCTACGGGGTGCTGGTATGAGTGTATCTGTTGCTGACAGCGTTTGCAACAGAGCAGAAAACAATTGCGTTTTAACCGCCATTTTTCAATAAAAATCACTCATTTTTCAAAGGAAAAATGTGGTATTTTTAACGCAACGTATGCTAATGGCAAACGTTATCATATCGAAGATGCAAGGAAGCAGGGAGGGTAAGGTGCGACTTAGCACTCATACGTTCGCGGGTATGGCGAACGCACTCACCAGAAAAGAGCCTCCTCATGAGGATCAGCCTGAGCTGATGACTCGTGCGGAGCGCAGACGCGCGGCCCGTAAAGCACGCGCCGTCAAGACCTGGAAGAAGGTCGCAGCGGGAACAGTGGCGGTCGCCACATTGTTCGGCGGTATGGGTGTGGCATCCACCGCACTTGCCGCCGATCGTGACAGCTACCAGGACACCGTTGGGAATTCTTCTTTCGAGTCGGCCCGTAACCAGTACGGTCTGACCAAGCACATGAAGAACGGCGCCATCCTGCACGCATGGATGTGGTCGTTCAAGACCATCACGCAGCACATGCCTGAGATCGCCGCGGCGGGCTACACTTCCGTGCAGACCGAGCCTATGAGCAAGATCAAGGAAGTCGCCGCCAACGGCAAGAAGTTCACCGAGAACTGGTACTACGTGTACCAGCCGGCAAACACCTCCATCGGCAACTTCGTGGTCGGCACTGAGGCTGACCTGAAGGAAATGACCGCCACCGCCCATAAGTATGGTGTGCGTGTGATCGTGGATGTGGTCGCCAACCACTTCACCTCCGATTGGAACGCCATCGACCCCGATTGGCAGAACAAGGACTACTTCCACAAGCGTACCGGTTGCGACGGCCCCAACGGCGAGATCAACGATTATTCCAACCGTTACAAGGTGACGCAGTGCCACCTGCTTGGCCTGTGGGATCTGAATACGCAGAACCAGGCTGTTGCCGATCGTATGCAGAAGTTCCTGAAGACCGCTGTGGCGGACGGCGTTGACGGCTTCCGTTACGATGCGGCAAAGCACGTCGAGCTGCCGACCGAAGTCTTCGACAATAAGCAGTCGAACTACTGGAACACCATTCTGAAGAACGGCTCCCAGTTCCAGTACGGCGAGGTGCTGCAGGGCGATTCCGGCCTTGACTACAAGGCATACGCCAACATGTTCCGCGACAATTCCTCCGATGGCGGCGGCAACACCGCTTCCAACTACGGCAAGACCATTCGCGCCGCTGTCGGCTCGAACAACCTTGACGTCAAGATGGTGAAGAACATCGATACCGGCGGCGCAAGCGAAGACCAGCTGGTCACCTGGGTTGAGTCCCACGATAACTACGCCAACGGCGACAAGGAATCCACCGGCCTCACCGACTATCAGATCATGATGGGCTGGGCGGTCGTTGGTTCCCGTAGGGCCGGCGCTCCGCTGTACTTCAACCGTCCGGTCGGCTCTGGCGGAACCAATGCACAATTCGCCGAGCAGTCCCAGCTGGGTGACGCCGGTGACGACATGTGGAAGAACAAGTCCGTCGCGGCAGTCAACCACTTCCGTAACGCCATGGATGGCAAGGGCGAGAACCTGCAGAACTGCGGCGACAAGTCCTGCCTGATGATTGAGCGCTCCACGTCTGATGGCATTCAGAACGATGGTGTGGTCATTGCCAACTTGGGTGGCGACAAGAGCCTTTCCGGCATGGAAACCACACTTGACGATGGCACCTACCCGGATGAGGTCAATGGCGGCCGGCTTGTGGTCTCCAACCATAAGATCGTTTCCGGTACCGCCAAGGGCGGCGCGGTCAGTGTCTTCTACGTGAAGGGCGAATCCGATCCGAACGTGTCCGTGGAAGCGGCTTCCAAGGAATTCTCTTCCGACAATGTCAAGGTCACGTTGCGCGCGCAGGATGCCGACAATCTGAAGTACACCACCACCGAGGGCGAGAGCGGCTCCTTCACTGACGGAAAGGTCATTTCCGTTGGTAAAACTCTTTCCATCGGCGAGACCGCTACCGTCAAGGTGACCGGCACCGCCGCCAAGGATGGCAAGAAGGTTAAGAAGGGTCAGGCGCTGAGCGCTTCCGTGACCGTGAAGAAGGTGGAGGTCCCGAAGCAGAACCTTGCCGCGCAGTACAGTACCAACAAGGTGGGCATGGGCGTCAAGAAGACCATCAACTTCAACGCCGGAAAGGACGCGAGCATCGCTGACTGGGACAGCTCCATGCTGATCGCGCAGGGCGCCGCCAACGACGACCCGCGCGTGTACCGCCCGAATTCCATGTATGAGGTTCCGATCGATCTGTATGCGTTGTATGGCGCCTACGATGACGACAACCTCTACCTCATGTGGGAAATGACTAACGTGCAGGATGTCGTCGACACTGGCGACGACTACCCCCTGAGCCAAGGCCACCTGTGGCAGACCCAGAACCTGCCGTTCCACATCGCCATCGACACCAAGGATGACAGCACCCGCATCGGCAACAACGGCGGTCTGCAGACCGGCGGTTCCCTGTGGGCGTCCAACATCACTTGGGGTGGCGAGCAGAAGCTCAATAACGTGGTGACCATTTCCACCAACGGTTCTAACGGGCCGTGGATTTACAAGGGCGACGAGACTGGTCTGAACTCCAAGGCTGCGTATGGTCCGGCTGCTAACGCTGCCACCAACACCAAGAAGTCGAACATCAAGTTCGGCTATGGCAATGGCATTCTAAGCAAGGATGTCATCGGCATCGACGGTGGCTGGGGTGAAAACAACGGTCGTTTCATCGGCGATATGAAGGCCGAGAACCAGAACAAGGCCAAGTGGGTCAACTTCAACGAGAAGGGCCACAATTCCGCTCAGATGGATGATCACTACGAGATCGCCATCCCGCTGGAAGAGATCGGCACCACCGCTGACCGCATTGCCTCGAGCGGCATCGGCATCGAACTGGCAGCCACCTTCGGTCTGTCCGCCATGGATTCCCTGCCGTACGATCTGGCAATGAACGACAATGCTGACCTGCCGGACACCGGTTCTCAGGTGAATAACTCCTTCGAGAAGTCCGATGACGACATGTTCAGCGTGAAGATGGCCAACATCGGCGGCGAAGAGCCTCCGGTCGAAACCAAGTCTGTGAGGATTGATCAGTCGGATTACAGCGTGGATCTGTCCAATGGCGTGACCACGAAGCAGTTGACAGCCACGACCGATCCGAAGGGCGCGTCCGTGAGCTGGAGCTCGTCCGACAAGGACGTGGCGACCGTCAGCCCGAAGGGCGTGGTCACCCCGAGGAAGGCCGGCAAGGCCACGATCACCGCGAAGTCCGGGACCAAGACCTCGTCGATCACCGTGACCGTGACCGGTGAGCTTCCGCCGGACCCGGTCGCGAAGAACACGATCTACGCTTCGAAGCCCTCGGGCTGGGGCAAGATCTACGCGTACGTGTACACCGGCGACGGCGCGACCGCGAAGAACAACGCGGCCTGGCCGGGCGTGGAGATGACCGCCCCGAGCGCGACCGACGGCTGCCAGCAGACCGAACTGTACAAGTACGTGGTTCCTGACAACTTGGCCAAGGGCGCGAAGGTGATCTTCAACGACGGCTGCAGCCAGCAGTATCCGGGATCCCGCGAGCCCGGCCTGGACTACGACGGCGGCATCGTGAAGTGGGACGGCTCCTCCGCGGCCCTGGCCGCGGTCGAGTGCGAGACCACCATCCCGGTCACGTCCGTCTCGATCTCTGGTGATGGTGTGAAGGACGGGAAACTCAAATTGGAGTCGGGCGCCTCCGCGCAGCTGACGGCGACCGTGAGCCCGTCGAACGCGACGGACCGGAAGGTCTCGTGGACGAGCTCGGACTCGAGCGTCGCGAACGTGATGGGCACGGGCGTGGTCACCGCCGGCTCGAAGGCCGGCAGGGCCACGGTCACCGCGACGGCGGGCGGCAAGAGCGCGTCCGTCGAGGTCACGGTCGAGGCGCAGGATCCGTACGCGCAACTGGACGCTTTGGCGAAGGCCCACGCGTCGGATCTGGAGGACGGCACGTACACGGTGTCTACCGCGTTGAAGGACGGCATGGTCCTGGACGTGGCCGGCGGGTCGAAGTCCGACCGGGCCAACGTGCAGCTGGGCGGCTCGAACGGCGGCGCGAACCAGAAGTGGAGGGTGTCGCACGACTCGAAGGGCTACGTGACGCTCTCGAACGCGAACTCCGGCAAGGTCCTGGACGTGGCGGGCGGTTCCGCGAGGAACGGCGCGAACGCGCTGCAGTACTCGTCGAACGGCGGCCGCAACCAGAAGTGGGTCGCGGTCCGGTCCGGTTCGTCGTACCGCCTGGTGTCCGCGATGTCGCAGTCGCTGGTCCTGGAGGTGGCGGGCTGGTCCACGAAGAACGGCGCGAACGTGGATGTGTGGACGTCGAACGGCGGCGCGAACCAGCAGTGGAAGTTCGCTAATGCCGTTTCCAAGAAGCCCATGACCGTGTGGTACAGGCCGGATTCCTCGTGGAAGAAGACGGAGTTGTATTACCGTACGTTCGTGGGTGGCGAGTCGCTCTCCTCCGTGGCCATGGAGAAGGCGTGCGGCGGCTGGTACAAGGCAGTCGTGCCCGACTCCAAGGGCGGCAAGGTGCGTCTGGCGTTCACGGACGGTTCGGAGTGGGACACCGGTGGCATGAGGTACTACGCGACCGGTGACTCGGCCGCGGTCGCCGGCGGGCAGGTCATCGCTGACGTCACTCCGAACTGCGTGGCCACGGCCAAGCAGTAACCCGGAAAACAATCGGCTGGGGCCCGGTTCCATACTCCAACGGAACCGGACCCCAGCCGTCCTCATGACGAAAACAAGACATATCCGTAACTTTTCTCAATCATGCTATGGAAAAAGCAGGATAAGCAGCATGCAATAAAAATTCCAAGCAAAATATTAGTTACTTTTACATCAGCGCATTTTGCGTCTCATTCAAGAAAATGCATTTTTTTTGTATATATTTACTATCAGTTTTTTATAGTTAACTAATTATGTAGAGTTTTTAGAAATTTTGTGACAAATGGAAAAATAGCGATGTGTATTAGATCTATTCACCCCCGTCTATGGGAAATGAAATACTTAAAAGCGTTCTGCAAGGATAGAAGAGGGTAAATGGCGAGCAATACTAATAGAAAGTGCTTACATGCCAGTAGCGGCTTTTATTTAGCAAATGCAATAGATCAGAAGCCGATTCGAGTGGCTCAGGTTGTCGGCAAGATGGTCGGCGGCGGTGTTGAATCCGTAGTGATGAACTACTATCGGCATATCGACCGCAGCAAAGTACAGTTTGATTTCCTGGTTGATGAGGATTCCACGTATGTTCCTGAAGAGGAAATCACTGCTTTGGGTGGTCGCGTGTTTCGTATACCACCGTACCAGCATCCGATTCGCTACCGTCGTGAGCTGATTTGTCTGATGCGCGAACAGCAGTGGCCGATTGTGCACAGTAACATCAACACGCTGAGCGTATTCCCATTGTCGGCAGCGAAGAAAGTTGGAGTGCCTATTCGCATCGCGCATTCTCATTCGACCATGGGCAAAGGTGAGTTTGCAAAGAATGCAATGAAGCTTATGTTGCGTCCGTTCGCCAATGTGTATCCGACAGTCCGTTTTGCGTGTAGCCACTATGCAGGAGAATGGTTGTTCGGGAAAAATGCGGATTTTACTGTAATTCCCAATGGCATTGAATTGGATAAATTCCAGTTTGATCCTGTGATTCGTCAAGAAACTCGCAAAGAACTCGGTATTGCGGATGATACGTTTCTGATTGGTCATGTTGGTCGTTTCATGCCGCAGAAGAACCAGGCATTCCTAGTTGATGTACTTGCGGATTTGCTTCCTAAACGATCTAATACCATGCTTGCCTTCGTCGGTGATGGTCCGGACAGGCTAGCCGTCCAACAACATGCCGTAGAACTCGGTATCGCTGATCATGTGCTGTTCCTCGGTCAACGCTCCGACGTGAACCGCCTGTATCAGGCGTTCGATGTATTCTGCCTCCCCAGCCTTTATGAGGGTTTGGGGATGGTAGCTGTAGAGGCTCAAGTCGCAGGTTTGCCTTGCTTGCTGGGGGACGCTGTTCCTTTGGAAGCAGATGTGACCACTCAATCGCATTTCCTGCAGATTGCCGATGTGAAGCCTTGGTCTGAAGCTTTATCGAATTTGCCTGTCTTGGATTATTCCGACCAAGTTGATGTAACAAGTACATCTAAATTTATACCCATAGACTCGCATGAAGAATGGAGTTCTTCTATATCGGCATTGGGACCGGGGACACGGATCGGTTCTTCCGAGAAAGTGTTCTCTGACTATGATATTTCTGTGAATGCTCGAAAACTGGCTTCAATGTATTTGAAACTTTTTGAGAAGAAATGAAAAGCAAAATGGATCCGCTAGTTTCAGTTGTCATACCTGTATATAACGTTGAGTCTTATCTACATGAATGTGTGAAAAGTGTGGTCGAACAGACTTACACGAATATTGAAATTATTCTTGTGGATGATGGTTCGACTGATAATTCAGGAACGTTATGTGATGAATTTGCTTTGTCGGATTCAAGAATATGTGTTTTCCATAAGAAGAATGGTGGACTGTCTGACGCTCGGAATTACGGCATTCGCCGATCCCGTGGAAGTTTGATTTCCTTTATTGACAGTGACGATTATGTATCATCTGATTACATAATGCACTTGTATCAGGCGTTAGTCCGAGGGAACACTGATATTGCAGCCACTTCCATTTGCATTTTCCATAACGGAGAACTTCCTAAAGTGGATAAGCATAATACGGCAGTCTTTCATGTGTATGATGCGTGTGATGCCCTTGAAGATATGCTTTATATGAGGCATTTGGAGCCTAACGCTTTCCCGAAAATTTATAAGAGAGAATTGTTCGACACGATTCAGTATCCTGTCGGGAAATTGTATGAGGATATTGCCACTACTGCCAAGCTTATCGATAAGGCTGGCAAGATCGCATATCTGAATGAGAAAGACTATTACTATAGGATTCGTCCGAATAGTATCCAAACAGCGAGTTTTAATCCCAAGAAGCTTGATTTACTTGATCAGCTTAACGTTGTTAAGTCGATTGTGCAGACAACGTATCCGAGTATCATTAATGCTTATTATTCAAAAGAACAGAGCGCATTATTCAATTTGTATATGAATATAAGTCCTGATGATACAAAAGAAATGCTTGGAATAGCAGATGACTTGTGGCATGGAATCAAAAAAAATCGGATTTCAGTTTTAAAGGATAGAGAAGCAAGGCCTGATGCTAGAATCGCTTCTTTGTTGTCCTTCTTGGGTTCAATTCCTTGTAGATGTGTTTATAAGTTGGTAAGAAAATGAAAATATTCTCTAATATAGACAAACGATCTCAAGACCGTTATGTTTGTATACTTCTAATATTGGTTTTGGTCGGGTCTGCATTTCAGAATGTCAAAGTAGTTGGCCCGTTAAATCCAGGGCATTTACTTGCGTTATGCTTTATTCCTTTTTTGCTACCGAAGCTTAAAGAGACAAAATTCCCGCCTGCTGTAATATGCATTTTTACGGCGTACATCCTCTGTGTGTCCTTGTTCGCAAGTTTCAAATGGGGATTAGACACATCTATTATTAATTATCTGTTTGTCTTTTACATTATCTTTGTCATTGTCAATTTGGGAAGAAATATCTCATTTGAATCATATAAGAAAGTATTCCAAGTAGCTGGAATACTTTCTTTTGCAATTGTTATATTAAATGCGATTCACTATAAAGATGCCATATTAAGATATTTTTCATCTGGATATTACGTAAACCATCCGTACTATCCAACAATATATGGAGGTGGTGCCAACCTTGAAGCATCATGGCCCAGCATATATGGTGTTTTTTTCATGGATAATCCTTACGGTATTATATATCTCGTTTTATCTTTCATATTTGCCTCTATTCAGGTTAGTAGAGCTGGTATTATTATCTCGTTAATTTGTTTGGTTATATATGCATATAAACGGTTACGGGAATCAAAAAATCCTTTTTTGGTTTTATTCTTGATATTTGTTGTTCTTTCCCTTGGCTCTTTTTATGCGCTAAGACTTGGAATATTCCAACCAATTTTAGATCGTTTCTTTAAGAACCAAGAAGATAGGGGTGCCGCGGGGCGTATCGGTATTTACGACAATGCGCTTCCTTTTCTTTCTAGTCATCCTTTTGGTGTTGGTTTGGGGAATGCAGTTTCTGCAGTGAATAAAGTAGCTGCGAATACAGTGGGGATGGAGCCGATAGTAGATGACAATTTACATAATCTATTCCTCCAGATGACCGTTGAAACTGGTGTGTTTGGCGGGGTGTTTTATGCATGTTTGGTTGCTTTCCTGTGTTTTAATTGTATCTTCAAACATAAATTCGCCAATCCTTTTGAAAACTTCCTGCTTGCTTTCTTTGCTTTATCGTTGATTCAATTTGAAAAAATAGAAATCTTCCCTGCAATATGCCTTGGTATATTGTTAAGCAAAAAATATTATTCAAACAAGGATTTCGATTTATAATGTTATTCTCTATTATTATTCCTGCCTTTAACGCAGAAAGATATTTACATGATTCTTTGAAATCTATCCGGATGCAGACTTTTACGGATTATGAAACTATAATTGTTGATGATGGATCTACCGATAAGACGGGTGAGATAGCAGATTCTTTTGCTGGGGAAACCTCTCGGACTCATGTGATTCACCAAGAAAACGAAGGTCTTTTGCTTGCTAGAAGAACTGGGCTACAAGCAGCAAGTGGCAAATATGTTGTTTTCTTAGACGCGGATGATTCTTTACGTTCCACGGCTTTGCAGGATATTGCCGATGCAATTCATAAATATAATGTTGATATTGTTTCTTTTAGGTATTCTCGGCAGGATAATTTCTTGACGTCTGATTCACCTTCCCCCTTGCCGGTCGGGATATATAATGGCGAACGATTCGAAGAAGCTAAACTTCATCTCTGCAAAGGACGATTTAATGAGATGTGGGGCAAGGCGATAAGGCTTTCATGTTTTGACTGTACTGCTGATTATTCCAACTATGCAGGGTTGATGCACGGCGAAGATCTTTTACAGCTTCTTCCTGTTTTCGACAGTGCTCATTCTCTTTATAGTTCAGATAAGGTTCTCTATTTTTATAGACCTAATGATTCCGCTAGCACGGCTAGATATAAGTCCAGTCAGCTATCTGATATCAGAAAAGCATTTCGGTGACCCAGTAGCGCAGGCTGTCGGTGATGAGCTGCAGGGCGTGCGG
>OKRY01002985.1_pt1 | contig 12778 bp, 8 predicted proteins | sample 1601121 | NCBI WGS metagenome assembly OKRY01 (sample SAMEA3541546, study PRJEB24748) | human gut metagenome | biome: human gut; feature: human-associated habitat; material: faeces | place: China | collected 2012
TCATTTGGAATTTTGGATTTCCCGATATCATGCAGCAGACCGCAGAGTGTCAGAGTGTCCATATCCTTCTCGGAAAAATTCTTCCATTTGCCGATCAGACGGCAGATCAGTGCGACGTTGACACTGTGCGCATAGGTGGAATCATCGATCTGTCTCATATTGTGCAGCATATCGAACATGGAGATCGTAGTACTGTTTTCCCCAAAGAGCGTCAGAGTTTCATCCAGAAGCTGATCTACATTGAGATCCTCGTCATTGACGATAAAGTTATTGATATTTTCCTTCATAAAGGAAACTTTTTTTGTATAATCTGTTTTAAATCTTTGAAATTCCGGGCTTCTTCGGATACGTTGGGAATAAGTTTCCAGCCGTCGTGCAGTCATGGTGCTTGAATTGCGGTCACCATGATTTTCAGGGAAAATGCTGACAGAAGCAATCTGATAGAACTTTAAGTGTTCGATCAGCTGCAATGTAACAGGAGTATTCTGTTTTGCAAGACATTGCCCATGATAGGAAAAGACATCTTCACTGATGACCATGCCCGGTTTCAGGTTATTAATTGAAACGATTTTCATAAAGCACCTTTCCGTCCTATATTTAGCATTAAAATTCTAGCATAAATTTTTCCTGTTGTGTAGATAAAAAATTCATGAAATGCAAAAAAACATTCTTCTATACAAAGTTATCGGTTAAAGGTATAATAATATTATATGTCGTAACATTTTTTTGAAAAAATACAAGGCTGGTGACAGAATGAACTATACAGTGACAGAAGGTAATTATTTAAGATTTGGATTGCAGAGCGTAAAAGATGGTGTCATTTTTACTTTTGCAGGAGAAAAAGAAGATGTGTGTGCAGTCATATTATATGACAGATCCTTAAAGGTCGCCGGCAGGGTGGAGGCTCCGGCTGCATTTTGCAGAGGGGCAGTCAGATCTATTTACATACATGGGTTGAAAGCAGATCATTTATTATATAATTATGAGATCAATGGAGAGATAGTGCCGGATCCCTATGCATCAAAGATTGCAGGAAGAGAAAAGTGGGATGACGAGAGAAGGGCAGAATGTGATTTTTTAGTCTGTGGCAGTTTTGAGGAAAAAGAATATGAATGGCAGAGTGCGTGCTGCCCGGAGATCCCGAAAAACGAAATGGTCATGTACAAGCTTCATGTCCGGGGATTTTCCATGGATTCCGGGAAAAAGGGAAAAATGCGTGGGACATTTGCGGCAGTGGAGGAGCAGATTCCCTATCTGAAAGCGTTGGGCGTGACGACGCTGGAGCTGATGCCGGTCTATGAGTTTGAGGAGATCGAGATCCCGAAGAAACAAAAACTTCCGGGGTATATACCACAGGGCAGTCTGCCGGAAAAGGGTTCTGTGACAGAGAAAGAAAAACGGAAAGTCAATTACTGGGGATATGCGAAGGGATCCTATTTTGCGCCGAAAGCCTCTTATGGGTATAGTAAAAATGTGACACGGGAATTGAAACATCTGATCGATACACTGCATCAGAATCAGATGGAGTGCGTGATGGAGATGTATTTTGAGCAGGAGGAGAATCAGAACCTGATTCTGGACGCACTGCGTTACTGGGCAACTGAATTTCGTGCAGATGGTTTTCATCTGATCGGGGAAAATGTGCCGATCACTGCAATCGCCCAGGATTTATACCTGCGGAGAAGCAAGATCTTTTATCAGTATATCCCGGAACAGTTGTGGAAGGAGAAGGAACACTATCCACATCTGTTTGTATACAATGACGAGTATCTTTATACGGGAAGAAAATTGTTAAATCATCAGGGCGGCAGCCTTTTTGAATTTGCCAATCAGCAGAAGAAACAGAACAAAACAGTTGGTTTTGTCAATTTTATGGCAAACAATAATGGCTTTACGCTGGCAGATCTTTTTTCCTATTGTGAGAAACACAATGAGGCAAACGGCTGGGCCGGTCAGGACGGAAATGATGATAACCGCAGTTGGAACTGTGGCATCGAAGGTGAGACAGATGATCCGGAGGTACTCGCCCTGCGGCATAAACTCGCAAAAAATGCCATGGCTGTTCTGCTGATGAGCCGCGGCACTCCGATGTTTCTGTCCGGTGATGAATTTTTAAATACACAGTATGGAAATAATAACGCCTATTGCCAGGACAACGAGATCTCCTGGTTAGACTGGACATTTCTTGAGAAAAACAGAGAACATTTTGAATTTGTAAAAAACATGATCGCATTCCGCATGGAACATCCAGTGATCCGCAAATCCTGCGGTCTCTGTTCCGTTGGTTTTCCGGAGATCATTACCCTAGGCGGTGACTGCACTGCCAGAGCCTGCTCAGTCACCTACTCCGGTATAAAACCCCAAAACGGAGAAGATGACATCGTCTGTCTGGCTGTCAATGTCTTCTGGGAAGAGCAGGACTGCCCTCTCCCGGCACTTCCTGATCCTTACAAATGGACGGTCTATACAGAAACAGCCGGAGAACAGGATTCTCCGGCCGTATGCAGCCTTTCTTCGATTCGTCTGGCACCACGGAGCGTGGCAGTTTTAATGGCTATCCCGCATAAGGAAGCCACTCAAAGCACTCCTCCTCGCTGACTCCATCGATATCCCAGCCCCAGCCTCTGCTTCCTTCTTTTATCTGGATGCGGCAGTCGCGGCCATCGTTTAAGTGGGCGTCCGCATAAGAAGCTCCGTCTGTCCGGAATATGGTGTAGCCGGTTCCGGACGGAACGGTGGCTTCAGTCTCAGAACCATTTTCCTCCAGAATCGTTACCGCTAAATCTCTCGTAGATCGTAGCATACTACTCTCATTGATCACATATGCCGCGTCATCGGATGCCGGAAGTCCGGCTTCATCGACATGATACCTCTTCATGCCATAGTAGGTTCCCAGAACATCCAGTCTTGTATACAGCATAAAGGAATCCGGATCTAAGATCTGCGTATTATACCAGGCCATTCCCTCATACCCCACGTAGGAAGGCCTTCCCTGGTCTAAACGGAATACGTTCACATAACGGTAATCATTGTCATCCAGATGCTGCAGATACAGATAGCTTCTTCCGTCCGACGTATGCAGCACATAACCTTCCGAAGAGTATGCCCCGTATGCACCATATGCATCAGAAGCATCTTTGTCAATCTCTGCTGTATCAAAGGTCTGACCATCGCAGGTTACTGTGATAGCACCGCCGAACCCATATTCATCGCGGGCAACGGAATAGGAAATCTCTTCTTCTTTTCCGTCTCCATCTACATCCGCAAAGCAACTGTTATTTTCCCTTATTACCTTGGTGTAAGACTCCTTTTCCACCACATATCTGCTCTGGAACAGCTGTGGCTGGGCCTTGAAGGAAATATCCACCTGCTGGCTTCCTGCTACGTACGGAGCCAGATCATACTGATTGAAATAAATGCTTAGCCCTGTCTGGGAAATGGTCCACTGCACGGTTCCATAATCGCCACTTTCATCATAGAACATTTTCTGAAGAGTGTCCTGGTAATCCTCAAAAAACATGGACTGGTCATAGTTTTCTTCCAGCTGCTTCTTTACATACTCATAAATACCATCATAATCGGATACCACGTCTTTCAGTGAAAGTTCTTTGCCTGTCTGGGTATCATACGTCCTGCCAGTAGTCATGCCAAATGGATGGGCACCGCCCAGGTAAGAGCCTTCCATCACCGCCATGCTCAATACTGTCTCATCGGAACGGGCTACCAGGATATCCCGATCAAAGGTATATTCAACCATATCTGGATTAGAAGCGTATTCCTGCTCCGCATATTCCTTATTCTCATCTATCACCGATTTCTGATCGTCCAGTGCACTCTGGTTCAAAGCCTTTAATGCGTCCTGAAGCTTCTCATGGCTGTCATCCATCAGCTTGATCTGGGCCACTTTACTGGAAAACAGGGTTTTCTGGTCTTTCCAGTCGCCGTCATAGCTGTAGTCTACCGTCACCGGAACAATTGCAGCCGAATCCTGATTCTCCTGATTCTCCTGGCCCTCTTCTTCCGCTTTTGTCTCTTCCGCGCTGCTTCCCTTCGCTTGCGTGGTTGTCTCTTCCGCGCTGCTGTTCTCCTGGATGGCGGCTGTGCCTGCAGTTGCATCTGCTGTTTTCTTTCCGCAGCCATTTAACATAGAAACCGATAATATTCCGCAGATCAAGGCAGTACTTACCAGTCGTTTTCTCATACTTCTCTCTCCTCCCATAACCGTTAAAAGCAAGATCGTGATCGTTCTTTTTCAGTACACTTATTATACCAAAAGTTCAAACGGAGAAACCGATATTTCTCTTTCAGTTTCATTACGGGAAAATAAAGATTGGTTTAGAGCGGTGGAATCAGTTGAACCGTCTCACTGAGGTTTTCTGCCGGTGCCACAACCGGTTCCGTTTCGATTACCGTCTCTGCCTCTGTGGTCTGTACCTTCTCTGTCCCGGTTGTTTCACTGACCGCTGTGCTGCTCTGGGTTCCACTCTGGGACATCTCGCCATCTGTCCTGGAAGCTCCGCTATGGGTCTCATCGTCCATGCCGTCTACCGGAATCGCAGCGGTAACAGCCGCCTCCGTGGTCTGGCCATTCGCTGTTCCATCTCCAGCCTCTGCAGTCACCTGGGTAGTCCCTGTGTTCCTTAAGATCACCGGTGTATGCCCCTTGTAGATCTTCTCGTGATCCTTCACACGGTCGATCTCCACACCATCTTTATAAATGACCTTGTAAGTCACCCAGGTGCTTCCCGTCGTTCCGTTGCTCTTTACCTTTTCTGTGCCTGGCGCCAGGGTCGGGTCCTCCACATATTGAGGCTCTGGTTTTTCCCCTTCCTCTGTCTTTTCAGAATAAAGCTTCCAGGTCACACCGTCATCCAGAACCGGAATTCCATAAATCGAAACCGTAGCTTTCTGGTCCGCATAGCTGGCCCGGATGCCAATAGCACCCTCGGAAGTATTCACGAACCGAAAATCCGGCATATCCCAACTGATCGTGGCATCCTGTCCTGGTGTCACATAGTTCGGCTCGAAGGTATGGGAACGGCGGTACGTCACTTCCATTCCCGTTTCGAAGACCACCCGATATAAGGTACTGGAAATCTGGCAGACACCGCCGCCCACCTCCTGTACCACCTCGCCGCTATTGTAAGCCGCAGCTGCCTGATAACCCTTTTCCTCTGTTCTCGGACCAATGACCTGGTTAAAGGAAAATTCTTCTCCAGGCTGCACAATGGTTCCATTCAACGCCTCTGCAGCCAGACGGACATTGGTGTTTCTCTTGGGATTACTGGTGGTATTGGTAGTAAATGTCTCCAATGTCTTATATTTTGCCTGAACCGCCTCATCAGAATCAGCCGCCTGGAAATTGCCTTCGGCACTTAAACTCTGATCCAGCTTCTGATCCTTCACCGCCTGACTGATATCCGCTGCCAGTTTTTCCTGGTCAATGACCACGCCGTCTTTTCCACCGCAAAATACAAACTTCCCACTGGCCGCGTCATAGTGATCCAGGGTACTGTTCTCCGGTTTCTGATCCCAGATTCCGGCAAGCCGGCCGGCCTCCTCTTTCGCCAGTTCAGACACATCCAGAAGGTCAAAGGTGTAAGAACCTTCCATATTTTGAGTGCAGATCTCATCCAGATACTGTCTGGTCCTGGCTTCGATCAGATTGTTCAGTTTCTCCGTTTTGCCCTCATAAGAAACTGATAAATTCCAGTCGTACCCTTTTATTAAAGCTGCAACGGTCTCCTCATACCCCAGTCCCTTTACAGAAATGCCGTTGATCTCTTTTAATTTCTGCGGAAGTGTCTCTTCCATACTGGTGATATGCTCCTGGTTCTTGGTCTTATGTCCTCCAACCAGCGTCCGGATGCCAGACACTGCTCCGATCACCGCTGCCAGACACAGAGCCGCTGCACCGGCCCTGATCATCATTTTCTTTCTTCTTCGGGCCCTTTGTCTCTTTATTCTGCTGTTTCTCGGCCCATTATATGCTGATTTTTTTACCATAACGATACTCCCTGATATCAAATATCCAATTCACAAGACGCAATTCTATGAAACAAAAAACCAGGAACAGCATCAGAGGCATTCCGCTTCCGTTCCATTCCTGGTCTCCATTATATATCACTCTCAGGTTTTAATCAACTAACTTGTCCAGCTCTTTCACATGTTCTGTTCCATCAGAAGTCTTGTGTCCTGCTTTATTCGCATACATATTGACCGCTGCCTGGGATTTCTTGATGGCCTGCATGGTTCCTGCTCCAGCTACGCAGCCGCCCGGACATGCCATACCTTCCAGCAGATATCCATTATATTTACCGGCCTTTGCCAGCTGCATCATCTTCTTACATTCCTTCAGTCCCTCTGCATTGGCAACCTTTACCTCCAGATCCGGATATTTCTCTTTCAGAACGTTGGTCACTGCTTTTGCAACACCGCCAGCAACTGCAAAATTACGTCCGTCTGTAGAAGCATCGTTAACACCTGCTGGATCTTCCTCGATGGTCTCTAAGTTTACATGCTTCGCATCAAAGATACCTGCCATCTCCTCAAAGGTCAGTACGAAATCCACCTCGCTTCGAACAGTCCGGCGCATTGCCTCCAGCTTCTTCGCTGCACACGGTCCGATAAATACAACCTTCGCATTCTCATGATGCAGCTTGATCAGACGAGCTGTCAGTACCATAGGTGTCAATGCCATGGAAATGCAGTTTGCATACTCTGGGAACAGCTTTTTCGCCATCACAGACCACGCCGGACAGCAGGAAGTACCCATAAATGGCAGCGTCTCCGGAACCTCTTTCACGAAATCCTCTGCTTCCTGCGTTGCACACAGATCTGCACCGATAGCAACCTCAAAAATATCTGTAAATCCAAGAGCCTTCATAGCCGCTCTTAATTTTCCTGGTGTTACCTTCGGACCAAACTGGCCAACGAATGCAGGCGCTACCGCCGCATAAACCTTCTCGCCAGACTGAATTGCACGAATTACCTGGAAAATCTGGGATTTATCTGCAATAGCACCAAATGGGCAGTTTACCAGACACTGGCCACAGGATACGCACTTCTCATAATCGATATCTGCTTTTCCATTCTCATCGGAATGAATTGCATCCATACCACAGGCAACTGCACATGGACGCTCCTGGATGATGATCGCATTATAAGAGCAGACATCCGCACAGCGTCCGCACTTAATACATTTATCCTGATCAATGTGGGAACGTCCTGTTGTATGATCCAGTTTCACTGCATCCTTCGGGCAAACCTCCTCACATGGATGAGCCAGACAGCCCTGACATCCCTCTGTTACATAAACCCGTTTTTCCGGACAACCGTTGCAGGCAAACTTGATCACGTTGATCAGTGGCGGAGTATAATAAGTCTCTGGTTTATCTGCTGCCTCGATGTTATCAGACAGCGGAGCATGCTCTGCGGCGCTTCTATTTGGAAGACCCATTGCCAGACGCAGACGCTCTCCTACAATGGCTCTCTCCAGAAATACATCATTCCGGAAATTTCCAACCTCTCCTGGGATAATCTTGTATGGTAATTCTTCAATTCTCTTATCAATCGGCCACTCCGTATGATAAGCCATTCTTGCGACCTCTCGGAAAATTCTGTGACGGATTTCCTGAATTCTGGTCTCTACACCTCTCATGAATGATTCCTCCTATTGATTTTTGACCCGTTTTGTGGTTTCCCCAAACCATAATTGTGAATCTTTTCTCAATAGAATTATACCTGGAAAATGACAGATTGCAAGTGCTTTTCCACAAATTAACAGATTTAGAAGAATTTTTATCTCCGTTTTTTTAAATACATTGCCATAAACATCCCTGCGATCACCGATGCTGCCATCTCACTGACCGCTCCGGCATACCACAGATTTTCCGCTCCCAGTACCTTTGGAACCAGCACCAGAGCCAGTACCGGGAAGATCAGTCCTCTTCCCACAGAAATCGGGAATGATCTGGATGCCTTTTCTATCGAAGTAAAAAATGCCGCCAGTACTACATTAAATCCCATCAGCACAAACGCCAGGGAATATTTGCGCAGGGCAGCTACACTGCTGTCAAACAGCAGACTGTCCCGCTTGATAAACAATCCAACAATACTGCCTCCGAACATCTGGCAGCCCAGAAAACTACCCACACTCAGGATTATGGCCATGGCAAGAGCCATTTTCAAAATGGCCTCATAGCTCTTGCGCTCCTGTTTTCCATAATAAAAGCTGCTGATAGGCTGGATTCCCTGGGCAATTCCTGACATGACCATCAGCACCAGGGTATTGACATAGCCGATCACTGTATAACTGACCACACCACTCTCCCCGATCAGCCGGAGGATCGTCTGATTAAATGCAAATAATACCACTCCATTGGACATCTCTGTGATGCTGTCCGCCACTCCCAGCGGAAGTGTCCGGCGGTAGATCTTGAATTCTGATGGTTTTAAGGACACTTTTACAAAATGAAGCTGTTTGGAACGTTTGGCAAAATAATAGAGATAAAGCACCGTAGACACCACCTGGGCCAGTCCCGTAGCAACAGCCGCGCCTCTGACCCCCCAGTGAAAGATCATGACAAACAGCCAGTCCAGTACCAGATTCGTCACACCTGCCAGACTAACACCAATGGTTGACAGAAGCGGGGTTCCGTCAGTTTTTACCAGAATCTCCATATTATAAGAGCAGATAAAGAATACTGCAAACGGAGATACACCGCCTACATATTCCATCACATAGCCTAGTGTGTCTCCTTCTGCACCTAAAAACTGCGCTACAGAACGAAGATTTAGCAGGGTCAGAACTGAGATCACGATAGAAACAACGACTGCTACGATCAGATTCCGGGTAAAAAGACTGCTCGCCTCGTGATGTTTTCCATTTCCCAGGCGGATGGCAATGGTAGTAGACATGCCCACAGCCAGAAGAAGTCCGACCGCAAACATCACAGAATTATAAGGCGACGATAAATTTACCGCCGCCAATGCTGTCTCGCCGACACCCTTCGCCACGAAGATTCCATCTACCAGGGTGTACAGGGAAAATGCCACCATAGACAGGATCGTTGGAATCGTAAATCTAAAAAACTGCCGGGTTAAACTTTGATTCATTTTTAATACATACCTTTCCTTTATGATCAAATTCTATCACAATTATACCGGAAAGTTTCATTTTTTCCAACCGATTTTCTTAACCAGATAGGTGGATCATTTTGTTACAGAGACAATCCCAGTCCCTTACATACATTGGTCACGAAATCCTGGGCATTGGTTACAATACCTCTGGCAGATAGGCTGCCACGGTCTGTTAATTTGTTGACCGTAAATTCCGAAATATCCACACAGTAAAAATATACCTCACGGATCGTACCATCCGGCAGTACACGGAAGGATGGAGTCATGTTACCCGTGGCAATGGTGTGAAGCATGGTTGCCAGGCAGATCACCGTAGTGGCTTTGCGCACATGGTTTCTCATGGCATCCTGGGCCTCATAGACATTGCCGTAGACCTCCGGAAGCGGGCCGTCATCGCGGATAGAACCTGCTAATACGAACGGAACCTGGTGTTTCACGCAATTATAAATGATGCCATTGTTGATGTGCTCTTCTTCGATAAACTTCGGGATGGAACCACACTGGCGCACCCGGTTGATGGTAGCCAGATGGTTGTAATGACCATTTTTTACGCTTTCCTGGGTGTAAATGTCCTGCCCAAGAGCTGTGCCCAGATAAGCGCCCTCTAAGTCATGGGTCGCTAAAGCATTCCCTGCCAGAAGGGCATTTACATATCCGTTTTCCACCAGTCTGGAAAACGCATTTCTTGCATCGGAATCAAAGCTGAATGCCGGTCCCATGACCCACACCACATAACCGCCATGTGCTTTCTCATACCGTAACAGATCATAAAGTTCATCATAATCCCTGGAAAAAGAAGTCTCTCTGGAACGGTTCTGACGGAATGCGAACACATCCTTTTCCTGGTTTATGCTTCCAAATCCATCTGGATGGACATAGATTCCATCTTCACAGTTTTCCGTCCGCCCGGTCACCACCAGATCACCTTTTTTCAGATTCCGCGGTTCCACAACCAAAACCCTGCCATCCTGATACACCGGAACGCAGTCCATTCGGCTGTCTTCCGCCAAAAGCCAGGTTCCATGGATCTTAAAATACGCTGGGAAAATACTTAACGCATGGAAATGATCTGGAGCGGTCTTATCCTGTGGTGCCGGAACCAATACCGCATCCGGGGCTGTCTGAAATTTCGCTTCGGTAAAATCTGGCGCATGATACTTTCTTAATTGAAATGCCATCGACATGTCCTCCTGTTCTTCCAAAATCTGGTGATTGTTTTACTATTTCCACACAGTATACACCATTCCATGAAAAGCGTCTACTTTATATCCAACAAATTTCGTAACTGATTCATGCTCCTGTGACAATGCCTTTTTTACTGCTGACACAGCCTTTTGTCACGAGATGCGTAAAATTGCCTCTGATAAACAAGAGAGCATTTTAGAATATTCGATATCTTCAACAAAATAATTTTTATATTTAAATTGATTCCAAAATTCTTCCATTTGGATACTAGAATGCAGGTTTTGAAGTTCCAATTTTATTTCTTCTTTGGTAAATACCGTTTGACGCCGTCTGCAAGTCGCGTCAAATGCATCTTTATAAATATTCCACGAAAATTTCATTTTCTGAATAATTTCATATAGATCATAAAAATCTCTCATTCTGGTGTTAGCTGTGCCACGACTTATAATCGTCTGCGTCTTTTCTGCCAGAAGGGTTTCTATCATAACATTACCTCCACATATTTCATAAGCTCGTCACGAATTTTTAATTTTTCTCCATACATCAAAAATCGCGATAAGTTCTTCGTTCTGTCCCCCATAAATGTTTTCATCGCTGTTTGAAAATGTTGTACCTCTACTTTTTTACGATTTTTTACAAGATCACAGATACACCGTTCTTTGTCATAAGTTCTGACTCTATTTCCAAAATTAGTTTCTATTTCCACGATTCCCAACTCGTATATTTCCTGCTTTTCCTGGTGAACAATGATCCCCTGTTCTCTTAAACGGGTCTGATTATATTTAGGTGGTACACTTACATAAATATCCGAATACTTCCGATCCAATAGCCCATGCAAATATAATGCCGTTTCTCCCCAGTAAACAATTCTTGGATTACAGATCTGAAGAATGTACAATTCATCAGGCCATGTATCAGGTGAAATATAAATTCCTTTTGCCACCTTTTCCAACTGATTTTCTTTCACAAACCTAGCCAGATACGTTCTGGAAATACTTGCTTTTTCTACTTCTGACGTAAATAGATAACCATGATTCTTATGTAAAAAAAATTCCATTTGCTGATATTTGTTCATAATATCACCTCTTTAAGTTTACATTTATGTAGATATTATATATGCCATATACTTAAATGTAAATAGTCAAAACATAGTTTTCATATTTGTTTCTAAACCTAATCTTTTGCACAAACACCAAAAAGAAACTCTGAATACTCCACTTAATTTTTTCAAGCTTTACGGAATATCCAGAGTTCCTTTTATAAAAATATCTTCAATTTACTTTTCTTTCCCGTCCCATGCGCCATTCTCACCTACAAAGTATCCGTCAGGTGTCTTCTGTCCGGCGTACATGCGGCCTTTGGTTCCATCGGATACCTGGTTGAGATAGTACCAGACAGCTTGAACTTGGATCCAGCCAGTCTGCATGCCACGATCAGCGTCCACATAGAACCAGCCGCCATAGGTGTCATCAAACAGCCAGCCGGTTTTGATATAACCATTCTCATCGAATGCCCACCAGTTACCATTGACCTGCTCCCAGGTGTATGCAACGCGGGAATCACTATATCTCACACTCTTTGGATAACTGTGATCTGCATAACGGAGCCACCAGCCGTGTGCATCCTGCATCCAGTGGCTGTAGCCATCCTGTGCAGTACTGTTTGCTGCGCCGGTAATAACACCAAGTTTGCTGTTCATATAGCCTTTCTTCGGATCTTTGGTCACATTGCCAAAACGGTTATCTTCCGCGCTGTCATTCCGTTCACTGGAATCCCTGCGGGAGCCATTGGAACCGCTAGAATTTCCGGAAGAGCCGTTGGAGTCGCTGGTAGAACCATTAGAATCGCTGGAATCACCGCTGGTATTTCCAGAATTGTCCTTGCCTGTGTTATCGTCATCAGCACCTTCCGCAACCTGCTTCCAGCCTACAGAAATTGGGGAAAGGCCGTATACCCGGAAAGTGATTCCTAAAGCAGTTTCTTCTACCGTTGGGAATTCAATCTCACCTGGATTTTTACCATTCATGGCTCTGGTAAGCATATGGGCAACCACAAAATCGTGAGTTTTTCCATTGGTTCCAGCTGGATAAGGAATCGTTACTTGGATTCCGCCGTCTGGGAAATTTCCCGGAGTTGCTGCTTCCCAGGTAGCTCCGCCATCCAGGCTGACCAACAGTTTCACATCGTAATAAGCCATGTTCTCTTTTGAGAACTCTGCCATCTGCTGAATGACTCCCTGGTAAAGGGCTTCTTTCAGTTCTTCAATACTGGAAAACTTTTTCTGCAGCTCTGCCGGTACCGTATCCAATGGTTTCTGTTCTGTATCATAAACGAGATTTCCTACTGGAATCTCTGCAAACATCTTTACATTTGGCAGCAACAGGGATCCATCGGACTGCACCTGTGAAGTAACCGGTGTTCCCTGATAGGTAATGGTTCCGCTACTCTTAAA
>OKRY01002989.1_pt1 | contig 12772 bp, 10 predicted proteins | sample 1601121 | NCBI WGS metagenome assembly OKRY01 (sample SAMEA3541546, study PRJEB24748) | human gut metagenome | biome: human gut; feature: human-associated habitat; material: faeces | place: China | collected 2012
AAGATAAACCTCCCTGTTCCTAGAATGTGGTTGGCAAACCCACACTCTATTCTACGGGGAGGTTTCTCTTTGTCTAGGGCTAAAGCCGTTTTTATTCCACCAGCAAAGCTGGTGGTTGTCGCTCGCTCAAGCTACCCAACCACAACGCACAATGCCGGGCAGCCTGCAAGCTGTCCGGCATTTGCTGTCTCCCCCAAAAATCGCACGTTTTCGGTGGATTATGCGGGGGGAAATACTTCGCCAGTTTTTGGCAGAGTTTTCCCGCGCGGCGGGCGCTGCCATGCGCTGCTGCGTTTGTTTTTGTTTTGCAGCGGCTGTGCTTGCATTTACAGCATGTATATCCAGCGTGCAATAATACCCTCTGGCCCTCAAAAAGTACACACTGGTTTTTCCGCGTCCATCGCCTTAGGATAAGGATAGATACTTTATGTCCAAAGGAGGTTTTTTACATGGACGCAAACAAGTACCGTACCGCCTACGACAAGGCGCAGGCCGTCCAGCACGAGGTGTGGACGGAGCTGTGCCAGCATCTGGAGCACGCGCCGGACGCCCAATTGCTCAGCGATTACACCGCCACGCTGGTGTATACGCTGGACAAAGACCGCCGCGAGGAAGCCCTGCGGCTGCTGCGGGGGCAGCTGTACAGCCGTCAGCTGCGGGACACCGGCCGGGTGGAGAGCTGGTTCACCGACTGCGGGGCGCGCATGGGGCAGGATATCGAGGGCTTTGTGGCAAACGCCCGCCAGCAGTATGTGCAGGCAGGCCTTGCCGAGGAGCAGCGCGCCGAAGCCGAAGCCAAACAAAAGGCCGGGCGCGGGCGGTTCCGCATCCGTCCCGCCAGCGCCTTTGCGCCGGAGCGCGCCGCCTATCTGGTACAGCCCTACCTGCCCCGGGGCATGGTAAGCATTCTGGGCGGCGTGTCCGCTGCGGGCAAGACCAGCCTTGCGCTGGACGTGTGCGCCCGGCTTACCCGGGGCGCAGCTTTTGCGCCGGACACCCCGCCGCAGCCCCCCGCCACCGTGCTCTACCTTACCGCCGAGAACGACCCCAACAAGGTGCTGCGTCCCCGCGCCGAGGCCATGGGGGCAGACCTTGACCGGCTGTATTTTCAGGACGGTGCCAGTTACAGCATGGGCGACGAGGAGCTTGCCGCCCTGTGCCGGGTGTACCGCCCGGCGCTGCTGGTGTTCGACCCCATCCAGAGCTATCTGGGGCAGGGGGTGCAGATGAACCGCGCCGAGCAGGTGCGCCCCTTGCTGGACCATCTGGGTGCCCTTGCCAAGGAGCTGGACATGGCGGTGCTGCTCATCAGCCACATGAGCAAGCCCGGCCCCGGGGTATGCAGCGCGCTGGACCGTCTGCTTGGCTCCAGCGATTTCCGCAACGCCGCCCGCAGCATCCTCATCGCCGGGCGGGACCCGGAGCACCCGGAGGTGCGGGTGGTGGCCCACGCCAAAAACAGCCTTGGTCAGCCCGGCGAAAGCCAGCGCTACCGCATCTGTCCGCAGGGCACGGTGGCCTACGACGGCCCCTGCACCCTTACCGCCGACGCCATCATCCGGGAGGCGGGCACCCCCGCCACCGGCAACGGCCGCCCCTCTGCCGCCCTTGCCAACGCCATCGAGGCGCTGGAAAAGCAGCTGTCCTTCGTGGGCTGGGTAGAGGCGGGCGAGGTGTACCGCCTGTGCGCCGAGCGGGATATCTCGGTAAGCACCATACGCCGCGCCCGCGTAGCACTGGGGTTGAAAACACTCTACATTGGAAATCAGCCCAACCGCAAAAACTATTGGTATCAGCCAGAACTGGAAGAAGCCTCTGTGGTTGCGGATATCACAAACCAGAACCAGCAAATACAGCTGGCTTGATGCACCGCAGGGCTTCTGAATGTTCAAAACCCCTTTATAAAACTCTATTACTACTATGGACTTTTGAACAGCTAGAACTTTTTAACGTATCTATGCTTATTCCTAGTTGTTCAAGATGAACAACTAGGGCAAAAACCACCGTTTTTGTACGGTTAGCGTTTCTAGTTGTTCAAAACCCCCTCTGCTTTTTGAACAACTAGAGATATAGCGTATATCCGTTGTTTGTTTTCTTGCAAGGCTCAAAAGCCGCCGAAAGCTGCGCCTTTCTGCGCATTATTTTTTAGTTGTTCAAAACCCCCTGTGTATCATAGGGGACTTTTGAACAGTCGCCCTTGCCGGGAGTGGGACGATTGAAAATGCATCGCGCTCCGCGGGGCAACTTTCTGCCTGCCTTCAGCGTGCAAAGACGCTCCGCTGGGCCAGAGGCAGGGAGGGGTGTTCCGACTCCCCCCTCCCTACCTCTGGACTCCACCCACCCCGCAACGGGCCAAGGGCTACACGCCCTTGACAATCCTAAAGAAGAAGTCGAAGCACAAAAAAGCTAGCGCTGCGCCAGTCGGCGCTATCGCTTTAACGCTTTTTTCGCTTCTCCATTTATAGCCCCTCAGTCTCTGCGCGACAGCTCCCCCGAGGGGGAGCTGGCACACCCGGAAGCTTTACACTTTAGCCGGAAACTTTGCCTGAGGGAGTTCACCCACAAAAAAATAACGGAACGTCCGCAGACATTCCGTTACGCTGAAATGTATAATGATTTTTAGTTCTGGTTCGGCTGGGGGCGGAAGGTGATCTCGCCGGTGGTGCTGTCCATGGCGTCCACGATGGCAAGGCTCTCCAGCTGGATGCCCTTGCTGCGGATCAGCTCACCGCCCTGCTGGAAGCCCTTTTCCACGGCGATGCCAATGCCCTCTACGGTAGCTCCGGCTTCCTCGGCCAGTTCCAGCAGACCCATCAGGGCGCAGCCGTTGGCCAGAAAATCGTCGATGATCAGCACATGATCCTCCGGGGTGAGGAACTTTTTGGACACTATGACGTTGTATATCTTTTTATGGGTGAAGGACTGGATCTGGGTCTTGTAGTTGTCGTAGTCCAGATTGATGCTCATGGATTTTTTGGCAAACACCACCGGCACGTTCAGCTCGCTGGCTACCACAGCCGCAATGCCGATGCCGCTGGCCTCGATGGTGAGCACCTTATTGATGGGCTTGCCTGCAAACAGACGCTTCCACTCCCGCGCCATCTCGCGGAACAACGGGATGTCCATCTGGTGGTTGATAAAGCTGTCCACCTTGAGTACGTTGCCCTCGCGCACAATGCCGTCCTTGCGGATACGATCTTCCAGCATCTTCATAAAATATATCCTCCAACCCTTGCAGGCGCGTTTTCTGCCTCCGGCTCACCCGCCGCGAAAAGTGCCCGCCTGTTTTCCATTCCCGGGCGCGCGCCACACGCACCCATGATATAATGTTTCACCTAGTATACCGGAAGCATCCCGCTTTGACAAGGGGTTTTCATGCCAAAATTCGTAAAATTACGACACCAAACCTCTTCGTTTTTTCTAAAAGTATGACCTTGTCCAAAAATACCGAAACTTCGTGAGGTTGTCGGGTCATTTTTGGTTTATCCTCCCTTGTTCTTTCGCGGTTTTTGAGTATACTATTCTTAATAGGAGAAGGGTCATATCCGGGATTTTTGACCGGACGAGGAGGAAAATGGTATGAAAACAGGACTTGTGCTGGAAGGCGGCGCTATGCGCGGAATGTTCACCGCCGGCGTACTGGATGTGCTGATGGAGCATAACATCCAGCTGGACGGTGCCGTTGGTGTGTCGGCGGGGGCAGTGTTCGGCTGCAACTACAAGTCGCACCAGATCGGACGCACCATCCGCTATAACACGGAATACTGCACCGACAAGCGCTACGCCAGCTTTGGCAACCTGCTGCGCACCGGCAACCTGTACAGCGAGCAGTTCTGCTACCATACCGTGCCGGAAAAACTGGACCCCTTTGACGCCGAGACCTTCCAGAAGAACCCCATGGACTTTTTTGTGGTTTGCACCGATGTACGCACCGGCGAGCCTATCTACCGCAAGTGCCGCACCGGCAACGCCGAGGATATCCAGTGGATGCAGGCTTCGGCATCCATGCCGCTGGCGGCCAAAATCGTGAAGATCGGCCACTATCAGCTGCTAGACGGCGGTGTTGCGAATTCCATTCCTGTGCGCTTTTTCGAGTCTATCGGCTACAAGCGCAACCTGATCATCCTGACCCAGCCCAAGGGTTTTGTAAAGCAGAAAAACAAGATGCTGCCCCTTATCCGGGCAAGGTATATGCGCTATCCCGCTTTTGTGGAGGCCGTGGCAGACCGGCACCAGCGCTACAATGAGACGCTGGCCTATATTTCCATGCTGGAGCAGTCCGGCCGGGCCTTCGTCATCCGCCCGCCCATCCCGCTGGAGATTCCCTCCATGGAGCGCGATCCCGCCCAGCTGCGCCGCGTATACGAGACCGGTCGTGCCGTGGCACAGATCCAGATCGACAAGATCGCAGCCTATGTGGAGGAGTCCAAGGCTGCAACGGAAGAATAATACGAAAGGCTGCTGCACAGGTTTGTGCAGTAGCCTTTTTTGCTAAGAGAACGATTGGAAATGCCCTCCGCTTCTTACGGGTTGCGGCACCCAGCATCTGCATCGTGCCTTGGACGGCACTTGCGTCTTGCTGGCCGCTGCCCCAACAGCTCCTCCCTGTTTCCGCCACTGGCGGCGGTCGTCGCCGTTGCCCCTAGTAGGGGAGCCTCTGGCGAAACCGTTCACTTTGCGGGGACTGCCAAAGCCTCCCCTACAAGGGGAGGTGGCACGGCGTCAGCCGTGACGGAGAGGTTGGACAAGGGGGGAGCCTCCCCTACCCCCCCGGCACCAGCAGTCTCCGCGCCTCGTCGAGGCGGGCGGTGCCGTCGGGGAGGTCGTTGGCGGCCAGCATCTGGCCGGGCGAGACGTGGTAGCGCCGGGCGATGGCGAACAGCTCCTCCCCCGGCTGGGCGTAGCAGATGCGGAGCGACACCTCCGGGTCGGCGGGGGCGAGGGGGTCGCCCAGCTCCACCGCCCCCACGAGAGAGGCCGTCTGCCGCGCCAGCACCGCGCCCTCGGCCCGGACGGTGAGGGACACATCCAGCGCGCCGCCTGCGCTGGCGCATTGCAGGTCCTGAACGCTCAGCCAGCACTCGGGGTAGGCGTCGGTGTCGGGCGGGAGGTCGGCGGAGAGGGGCAGGGCGTAGTCCAGCGCCTTTTCGTAGCACTCCATCTCCCCGAGGGTGTTTTCCGCAAAGGCCGACACCACGGCCCGGGCGGTCAGGACGGCTCTCCCCTCCTGCCGCGTCAGGCTCACCGGCCCGAAGGACGCGAAGCAGGCTAAAATATGCGCTCCGGCGTCGGGCAGAGGGCCGGAGCCCCGCAGCACCGTCGTCTCGTCCAGCGCGCAGAGCAGCGATTCGGTGGCGAGAGTCTGGGGCGTGAGGGTCGTCTCGAAGCGGGTGGAGAAGGCATCGGCCACGCATTGGAGCTGGTAGGGACGCCAGCCGCTCAGCCGCAGCATCGCCGTGGCCGTGAGGGTGGTGGAAGCCGCGCCGTCCTCGGTGGTCTCCCCTTCCGCCGCCGCAAAGCCCACCGGCTCCAGCACGCAGAGGCAGCGGCAGTCCTCGCTGAGGCCGTCTGCATCCAGGATCTGGTTGAAGGGCAGGTCGGCAGTCTGGCTGCGGAGGGCGGCGTCCCCTTCGGCCCGCCATGCGCAAAGGACGTGCAAGACCCCCTTCGCCACGGCCTTGCCCTGCATCAGTTTCAGCTCCCTCACCTCGGCGGTGCCGGTGATGTCGAGGATGGCGGCGGGGGGCTTCGGGAAGGTCAGCGCCCCCTCGATGGTCACGAGCTTTTCGAGGGTGGCGGCCCGCCGCACCCCTGCCAGCGTGACCGGCTTCTGCTCGATGCCGCCCTCGCTGAGGGCCGTGATGACCTCGGTGGACAGCTGGGCGTGGACGCTCACCACCAGCCCGTAGGCCCCCCGCACCTCGATGCGGCGGGGGTTGACGGCCCGGCAGTTGAGGTATTCGGTCTGGCCCTCGACGCAGGCTGTCCACGCCGTGGCCGCGAAAGAGGGCAGCTCGAGGGCCTTGGTGAAGGGCAGCTTCTGCTCGGTCTGGCACAGCCCCGCCCCCTCTTCGCCCTGATAATACACGGTACAGCGCAAATATCCTTCCAGTGTCAGCCGCCCGGGGGCCAGCTGCTTTTGCAGCACCACCGGCTTTGCGAAGCACTTGACGATGCGCTGCACCGGCGGCAGATAGTCCGAGATCAGTAGTTCGGTCTCGAGGGGCAGCTCCGCCTTGGCGGTGCAGTCCGCACCCGCCGCAGGCAGAACGTCCCGGAACACTTTCAGCTCCATGGTGATGCTCCTTTCCTGTCCTTGCTCTGATGAGAGTGTATGCGGGGTGGGAAGGGAGCAGAACAAAAATCCCCCACGGAGGTCGCAACTCCTTGGGGGATTTCCATTACGGCAGATTTGTTTATTTCTATATCTTTTGTCGAAAATCTATGTTATACTTGGTTTGCGGCCTTGCCCGCCCATTTTATGGGAAGGGAGGTGAAGCCCAATGGAGTCTATTTCTACCTTTATCCTGTCCGTCGCAGCGAATGTAGCGTCTTACTATATTTGCAAGTGGCTTGACGGATGGCTGACGGGCCGTAAGCACTAAAAAGGACCCCCTTTCGGAGATTGCAGCTCCGGGAGGGGGTCTTTCCTTTTGGGGTGAGCCAATGGACTATTTGCTTCTACCTTTATCACTTTTATTATATGCGATTCCCCGCAAAAGTCAAGCTTTGCACAGAAAGTTTACAAGCGCACCATCAGGCCCGGACAATGACCACCAGACAGTATTCCCGGCCCTCGACGGTCTTATGGCAGACGCCGACACGCAGCTTGGTGTTAGCCGAGGGCGACCAACCTTTATTATAGACCCCGACCACCGGCGCACCGCTGGAGAACTGCTCTACCTGCTGAAGGGCGCTCATCCCGGTGGAGTCGAAAGCAACAAAGCTCACGAAATTGCTCTGCTCGTAGGCTTTCAGGCTGTCTCTCAGGAAGCCTTTCAGCGTCTGACCGGCGTCTATGGGGAAGTTCTCGTCCAGCCAGATGATTCCCTCTGGGGTCATCAGGAACCAGTCCGGGGTGAACGCGGGCCGGATGGTGCGGGTCAGCGCGGGGACGCTGTAAGAGACTTCGACGTTTTGGGAGTTTCCATTGAAGATGTCGGCGACGCCCACCGCGACGAGCCTGTCCTCTTCTGTCTCGCCGCCGGAACAGCCGGTGAGCAGGGCCAGCATCAGCACGCCCGCAAGGGCGAGGGCAAGGAGCTTTTTCAGTTTCATGGTCGTATCCTCCGTTCACTGTGGTGTTTTTGATACGTCCATTATAACCCGTCTCCCGCCGCAGCTGCAACGGCCATTCGCGCAGGTTTTGGGGCGATTCACGCAGGTTTCGGGGGCTGAGCCCAGCAGCGGCTCACGGTCAGGCCCGTCTTAGTACAACCTCTCAGTCTGCTTCGCAGACAGCTCCCCTTGTAGGGGAGCCTCTGGCGAAGAGGAGAAGTTTTCCGCTATGCCAAAGCCTCCCCTACTAGGGGAGGTGGCACGGCGTCAGCCGTGACGGAGAGGTTGTACGAAGGGAGATGCTTTAGCGGCCGGAAGGCGCAAAAAAAACCTTTCGGAGATTGCAGCTCTGAGAGGGGCGGGGTATCTGATAAAGTGACAATTTTGTGTCGTCACATCGTTCAAAATGTCACTTGCGCAAGGTGATAAAGTGACCCCTGCTGATAAAGTGAGTCACTTGCTCAGCCCCCTCACTTTATCAAATTGATAAAGTGACGTTTTACAACATACATACGTTATATATTCGTCACTTTATCAGTTATTTTACTACAGTAAGCAAGAAAGGTATACCATCCTCTTGTACTTCCCTGCTGGTTGAACTGCTGCTTTTTAATCTCTCCACTCTTTACAAGGCTGCTGTAAGCGCGGTTGTAGGTGACTTCGCTGCACCCCATCTCCTTCATCACCTCTGCCCGGAGCTGGGTGCTGGGCATACTCCCCAGCTTGCTCTCGGCCAGCACATTGAGGATAGCCTGCGCGGTATCCTCTTTGGTCTGGGCGGTGCGGACGCGGCGCTCCTCCACGAAGTCGGCGTCCTTCTTGTCGGTGCGGCTGTCAAAGACGGCCACGGCTGTCTTCACGCCCTCCACCTGCGCCTGCTCGATGTGGAGCAGGGCTGTCCGGGCCGGGGCGGAGTAGCTGCTCTTCTCGTGGCTGAGGTAGAGCTTTTCGCTGTTCTTGTCGCGGCCCATCATGAGGACGCTGCGGGCGATGTCCCAGATGTCGGAGCTGTCGGCCAGACGGGCGCGGCCCGAGACGTTGGCGCGCTTGTTGGTGTGCATCGAGATGAGGGCCGCGCAGCCGTGTTTGGCGCAGAGGGCTTTGAGGGGCAGCAGGGCGCTGCGCATCTGGTTGCGGCTGGCCATCTCCACCCCCGCAGGCAGGAAGCTCTGCAGCGGGTCGATGATGACGAGGGCAGGCGCGGCCTTCCCCACGTACTTTGCAAAGCTGGTGTCCGGGATGCAGAGCGGGCTGCCGGTGCGGGCAAAATAGGCGTCGCTGGTGACCACCATCACCCGGCTCATATCGGCCCCTGCCGCCGTCAGGCGGGCTTTGAGCACCTTGCCGGGGTCGTCCTCGCCGGAAAAGATGAGGACACTGCCGGTCTTCTCCGGCGGCTGGGGGAAGAAGCCGGAGGTCCGGCCCGCCGTGACATACGCAATGAGCTGGGCCTGCCAGATGCCCTTGCCGGTGCCGCCGTCGGCACCCAGAAGCGACACCTCCCCCATGGGCAGAAGCCCCTCCACCAGCCAGCTCACGTTCTGGATGGGGACGTTCTCGAGGCAGTCGGGGGTGAAGTTGAAGGGCGCGGCGCGGCGGCGGTCCCGGAAGCGCGCCCGGGCCGCGTCGGCCTTTTCCCGGTAGGCGGCGTAGTCCTCGGCGATGCGGCTCTGGAACTCCTCCCGGCCCACCGCTTCCAGCTCGCTCTTGCCGTCGGTCAGCCAGCGCTCCATCCGGAAGGTCAGGCCCTGCCAGAAGCCCAGCTCCTTTGCCCTCGCCTCCACCAGCTCGGAGCGGCTGAGGACGTCCTCGGGGCGGTTCTGCCCGGCGAACCAGTAGGTCAGCCGGGAGAACAGCTCCTCTTCGGTGCGCACCGTGCCGAGGTAGGCCACGAAGTCGTCGTAGCTGCCCGGGGTGCGGTCGGTCATGTTTTTTTGCATAAAAGCTCCTTTCATGGGTTGTTTTGTTGCTTTCATTATAACCACGAAAGGTTGTGTAGTCAACGCAAGCTTTCTGCGTATTTCTGCGCAGAAAAAGAGAAAAACCCCCTCGGGGCGGCTGCTCCGAAGGGGTAAAATTCAACCATGGCAGATCCATGTCATTTTCGGGGTGATTCATGCAGCAAAAAGCCCCCGGGGAGTTTGACCTCCTTGGGGGCGTTGCTTTTATTGTATCTTTTTGGCGAAGTTTATGCTATACTTGTTTTGCGGTTCATCCCGCCCATCTTACTTGGGAAGGGAGGTGTACCTGATGATTCATATCCTCACGATTTTGGAGTCTGTCGTAGCAGATGTAATGTCGCATTACATCTGCAAGTGGCTTGACAGATTCGACAAGGACCGCAAGCCCGACTAAACGGAAAGCCCCCGGGGAGGTCGCAACTCCTTGGGGGCTTTTCTTTTTGGTGTACCGAATGGAATATCCTCACAATTCCATCTTTAGTATATGCCATTCCCCGCAAAAGTCAAGCTTTGCACAGAAAGTTTACAAGCCTGCTGCTTTCATTTTGCAAGTTCCTCATATACGTGCTTGTTGCGGTCCATCAGCTTCAGCGAAGAGGCCAGCACATCGTCATCTGCTGCAGCCTGCATGGCATCCGCCTGGTTGAAATCACACTTCACTCTTCTCTCTCCTTTTTTATGCCGAACAGCCTCCGGAGCAAGCCTCTCAGGCACTTGGGGCTTTTGAGAACGACCACCTGCATAGAGCCGACCACCTTTCGTCGCTTGATACGCCATTATAGGCGTCCCGCGCCCGGAATGTTCCGGTTCAGCTCAAAATCGGCCCGTCCGGCACCGTCTCCACCACCACCAGCGCGCCCTTTTGGGTGGAGATGGTGATGCAGTCGGAGCCATCGGCATACTCGTTGCTGACGCCGAGGGGGTAGCCTGCGGTGAGGACGGCGTCGGTCAGCTCGTAGAAGGAGCCCCGCTCCGAGACCCCCTCTGCCCTGCCCTCCATCGGGAAGACCGAGAGGTAGAAATACCCGTCCTTCGGGTAGCGGCGGGTCTCGCCGGGCATCACGAAGGTGATGCGGCTGCGCTCGTCCAGAAGGTGCTGGTCATGCTGGTTGTGAAGCAGCATTAGCATCAGCAAGAATGGGAATGAAAACTTTAGTGTTTTCAATAAGTTTAGAGGCAGTTGCGAATATGCCTTGTAATCCTCATATTGGGGGAAGTTCAAAAGGACACTTAGTAAGAGAAATAGATTGCTTAGGCGGAGAAATGGGGAAAAATATAGATAAAACTATGATCCAAATTAAGATGTTAAATACATCAAAAGGGCCAGCAGTTCATTCTTTAAGAGCACAAGCAGATAGAAAAAGATATCAAATGGAAATGAAACATACATTGGAAAAACAAGAAAACTTGGAATTAAAGCAAGCAGAGATTGTAAATATAGAAGTAGAAAACGGAAAAGTTAAATCTATAGAGACAGATGTTGGAGCAATATACAATGTCAAAAATATTATTGTTGCAACAGGTACATATCTAGAAGGAAAAATATTTATAGGTGATTATTCGAAAGAAAGTGGACCAGATGGTGTATTTCCAGCTAATAAACTTGCTAAATGTTTTGAGAAGTTAGGTGTTAAATTAATAAGATTTAAAACTGGAACACCTGCAAGAATTAATAGAAAAAGTATTGATTTTAGCAAAATGGAAGTTCAAAAGGGAGACGAAGATATAGTTCCTTTTTCTTTAGATGATGAAGTAAAAGACTTTGTGCAACAAGATTGTTATTTAACTTATACAAATGAAGAAACACATAAAATAATAAGAGAAAATTTACATAGATCTCCATTGTATGCTGGAAAAATTGAAGGAACAGGCCCAAGATATTGTCCATCTATTGAGGATAAAGTTGTAAGATTTAGTGATAAACCAAGACATCAAGTATTTATTGAGCCAGTAGGTCTTGATACTGATGAAATGTATGCTCAAGGGATGAGTTCATCACTTCCAGAGGATGTTCAAATTGCAATGTATAGAACTTTACCTGGTTTAGAGCACTGTGAATTTACAAGACCTGCTTATGCAATAGAGTATGATTCAATTGATCCTTCAAAATTAAAATTATCATTAGAATATAAAGATATAGATGGTTTATTTTTTGCAGGACAAACAAATGGAACTTCTGGATATGAGGAAGCTGCGTGCCAAGGCTTAATTGCAGGAATTAATAGTGCATTAAAAATAAAAGGAAAAAATCCTGTTATTTTAGATAGAACTCAAGGATATATTGGAGTTTTAATAGATGATATTGTTACAAAAGGAACCAATGAGCCATATAGAATGATGACTTCTAGAGCTGAATATAGGTTATTGCTTCGCCAAGATAATGCAGATTTAAGATTAACTGAGATTGGGCACGAAATTGGGCTTATATCTGAGGAAAGATATCAAAAATTTTTACAGAAAAAAGCTAATATTGAAAAAGAAATGGAAAGATTAAGAAAAACCATTGTAAAACCATCTGAAAAAGTAAATAAATTTTTAGAGGAAAAAGGAACAACACCATTATCTACAGGTTCTAAACTTTCTGAATTACTAAAAAGAACCGAAATTAGATACAAAGATTTAGATCAAATTGATGAAAATATGCCTGAACTTTCAGCTCAAGAAAAAGAAGAAGTCGAAATTCAAATAAAATATGAAGGATATATAAAAATGGAAGAAGAACAAGTAGCTAAATTTAAGAAAATGGAAAGTAAAACTCTTTCAGAAGATATTATATATCAAGATATAAAAGGATTAAGCTTAGAAGCTAGACAAAAATTGGATAAAATAAAACCATTGTCTATTGGTCAAGCTTCAAGAATATCAGGAGTTTCACCTGCTGATATAAATGTACTTTTAATTTATTTACAAATGAAAAATAAAGCTTAAAAAGAAAGGAAAAAGTTAAATGGAAAATAATTTTAATGATGAATTAAGAAAATTATTAAATGAAATTAATGTAGATATAACAGAAAATCAAATATCAAAGTTTTATGAATATATGAATTTACTTTTAGAATGGAATGAAAAAATAAATTTAACAGCAATAACTAAGCAAGATGAGATAATTTTAAAGCATTTTGTGGATTGCCTTACAATTCAAAAATATATTGTTAAAAATAAAAAAATAGTTGATATTGGAACAGGGGCAGGATTTCCCGGAATACCACTTGCAATTATGAATGAAAGTAATAATTTTGTTTTAGTAGATTCTTTAAATAAAAGAATAAATTTCTTAAATGATGTTAAAGAAAAAATAAAGTTAGAAAATATGGAAGCTATACATTCAAGAGCAGAGGAATTTTGTCAAAATAAGAAGTATAGAGAAAAATTTGATATAGCTGTATCAAGAGCAGTTGCAAATTTAAGTGTTTTAGCAGAATATTTACTTCCAGCAGTAAAGATTGGTGGACAAGTTATTTGTATGAAAGGAAGTCAAGTAGAAGAGGAATTAAATGATGCTAAGTTTGCTTTAAAGGAATTAGGAGGAAAAA
>OKRY01002991.1_pt1 | contig 12760 bp, 15 predicted proteins | sample 1601121 | NCBI WGS metagenome assembly OKRY01 (sample SAMEA3541546, study PRJEB24748) | human gut metagenome | biome: human gut; feature: human-associated habitat; material: faeces | place: China | collected 2012
CAGGGCAAGAATCGTAGCCACGGCGGCAATTTCACCGGGTTCGTCGAGACCGGTATCCGGTAACCATATTCCGCCGTCTTTTGTCTTTGTATGATGGGATAGACCGTGATGCCCTGCGTGAAAACTTACGTTATTTCTTGCAGGCTGTCATGCCGGTGTGTGATGAGTATGGCATAAATATGTGCATCCATCCGGACGATCCCCCTTTCCAGGTATTGGGCTTGCCGCGTATTGTGACCGGTGAGGAAGATATCAACTGGCTTCTCCATGCGGTTGATAACCCGCATAACGGGCTGACATTCTGTGCCGGTTCGCTCAGCGCCGGATTGCATAACAACGTACCTTTGTTGGCACGTATGTTTGCACACCGCACTCATTTTGTACATTTGCGCAGTACCAATGCGTTTCCCAACGGGAATTTTATAGAAGCATCTCATTTGGGAGGGCGTGCTCATGTGATAGAGTTGATCCGTATTTTTGAGAAAGAACGTCCGGGTGTCCCGATGCGTGTGGATCATGGGCGCATGATGCTGGATGATGCCGGCAAAGGATACAACCCGGGTTATTCGTTTCATGGCCGTATGATGGCCTTGGCTCAGATAGAAGGCATGATGGCGGTTATCAACGAGGAATCAAAACTTAAATCCTAGATTGACGTACATACTCACTTTATTGGCTCGGTTTGCATAGTTTAGTGATGCCTCTAAGGGTCCGAACATACTATCCAAACCGTAGCCTATACCACAGCCGAACATGGTATCCTGTTCCAATAGGTACCTCAGCTTGCTTGCACTCAGCGCATAATTGCCCGTTAGCGTCAGATAATGCACACTTCCCATCCGTTGGCGGAATTTCATGCTTCCTATCAGTAACGCATTCTTTGTTAATTCCACATTGTTTATCCCGACAAATGGTAGTTGCTGTTGCAGGAAACGTCCTTGCACATCCCCCCCCATCGCATTGAGTTTGGAGTAAGGAATATCTTTCCCTATCAGAAAACGTCCGTATATGGCAGGCAGTATGGAGAATCTGCGTGTAACGGGAATCACTCCCTGGCAATAGCCTTTTATGGCAGAGAAAGGAGCGTGGTCGTCATATTTGGTGAAATTATCCGTATAAAGTGCATAGGACGCTCGTGCTGATATGCCTTTGGTAGGGAAATATGCCTTGTCGAAAGTTTCGTAATGCATTTGTGCGAAATAGCTGAAGAAGTGTTCTGTTCCTACGTCAAAACCTTGGTTCCCTTCCTGGTATAGGAATTTGTCGTAGTCATATAATTCATACCTCAGCCCCACGGCAAAGCGTATGTTTTTGTACCAAACATCCGAAAAGGATAATTCTCCCAAATGATAGCGGTAGGTAGAGTTATGTGATTTATCTCCATGATGGTAAAAGTTTATATCATTGTACTGGAACATATATGCCAGTCCGATGTTCTTCAATGGAGCCGGTTCGAATCCATAATCTATGCGGGCGGCATAACGTTTGCCCAATCGTCCTGTCAGTGACAGCGTAGTGGGTACTTTTCCCCGGAAATTGCTGGTGACATTAATGAGCAGACTGGCTGTTTCTTCCGAATCAAAACGGATTCCTACGTTCAGCTTATTCTCATATTTCTTGCTTAAAAGAAAATGCAGGTTATAACCTCCGCCGGGGGCTTCGGGCAGATTGTAAGTGGCGCTGGAATATTCCAGATTGGAGCATAGTATGGCTGTTGCTTCTTCTATGCGGCGAAGGCTTATTTCGGAGTCTTCTTTCAAATCACAGCGCTTCAACAGCCACCGTTTGTCTTTTTCGTCCAATCCGTCAAAGGTGATTTCTTTTATATACACTTTGCGGTTGGGGGAGTACGGATAGCTGGGAAGGGGTTTCGGCATATAGGTACTGTCCAGCCCCAGTTCCTGCTTCAGCTTTATCAAGGAGTTTTTTTGTGCCAATGCCGCTTCTTCTCCCCGACGAATCAGTGTGTCTACCGCACTGGGGGTGAAACTGGCGGCAGAATACCCCTCCACATCCACCTTTATATATGTATCGGTTTCTTTCAGATTCTTTTTATAAAGCCTGCCGTCTGCGGCTTAAATTCTTGTCCGGTCTTGCCGGCCAGGATCAGCTATAATGTTATGTTGATCAGTTTACGGATGTTCTCCGGATCATAGTTCAACACCAGTTCCTTCGGAAATTCCAGTTCCCGCATCAGCTGCTCTGCATCATCAAATGCTCCGATGGCAAAGCACATATGGCTGTCCGTTCCCATTATAACAGGCTGATCATACTTCATGCAAGTCTTTAACAGCTCTGTAATATTTTCTCTGCCTCCTTGTCTGGCCGACTGGGGATTCAGGGATGAATTGTTCACTTCCAACACCGCCTGTGCCTGTCTGGCCTCTCGCACCAGTTCGTCATAATCCAACGGAAATCTGCCGTCATCGGGATGCCCAAGTATTTTCACATAAGGATTCTGAAAAGCTCTGACAGATGCCAGTGTATTCTCCTTGCGGCTTCCCGCAGTAAAGGCAAAGGGATGAATGCTGGCAAGGGCATAATCCATTTTCTGCAGATAGCGCTCTTCCAGATCCAGTTCACCGTTTGTACTGCAGATATTTGCTTCTACGCCGCATAGCAGGCGCAGACTTCCATCTGGCTTCGGTATTACCCGGCCGGTGTTCTCTTCTCTGTCATATATTCTGGGAATCACTTTATAATTACTGAAAAAGAAATTATGCGGGCCTCCCGGGGAAGTCGGTCCGTGCTCACTCATTCCCAGGTACTGTAAGCCCATTGCCAATGCAGCATCTATATTCTCCAACAAGGTACTATACGCATGCCCTGCTGCCAGAGTATGCGTATGAAGATCCATGATTGCTTTCATTCTATTGTCCTTTTACTTTCCAAAACGGTCTAATTCTTTTTCTTATGAGCTTCCTTTTCCGGTTCCTGTGCTTTCATCGTATCTGCCAGATCCGCTACCAGCTGTTCCACAATCATCTTCTTCATATAGACATCAAAGCTCAACAGGCAGATCAGGGCAAATTTCTGTAAAAACTCCTGCTCTTCTCCGGTCACTTCGGTAAAGGAATCCTCTGCTCTGCGGAATTTCTCCACAACATCCTTTTTCAGATCCTCCAGCTGTTCCTTCTCCAACACCACCACTTCCTTGTAGACGCTCTCCAGGTCAAAGACCTGTCCGTTCTGAAAATAGCGGTCAGTAAGGGGCTTAAGCAGCGTCTGGATCTCATTCATGGGAATGATCCCTTTATAATAGTAGATAAAAATAAGAAGCAGCACATGCTCTTTGGAATATTTCTTCTTCACCGGCGGCGGCAGCAGATCATTCTTCGCATAATTGTTGATCATGGTCTTGGTCAGGATGCGGTCTTCAGTCTGGGGCCGCACTGCGGAACGCAGCTTACGATCCATAAAGGTCAGTACCTGATCCATATACAGATCAATATTCGGAATATCTTCCGACTTGATATATTCTACTTTCTCCAGACTCTGTAAGATCATCTGAAGTAATTCTTCTGTTGTTGCTGCCATAATGTTCCTGCTGTCCTTTCCGTGAGGTAGTTTCCAAAAATATTAACTCGAGAACCCGTGCTTCGCACTCCACTGTCTGCTTCGCAGACGGTTCTCTCGTTAATGCATGCAAGAAAACAAATGCTCGCTCTGCGAGCGCTTGTTTTCTTGCATGCATTCATTATATAGTATTCAAAACTACATGTCAACAGTTGCACATTTCCTCTGTTCTCTGAATTTATGAAGATTTTATAACTATTTTGTTTCACTCCTTTACTTTACAACTTTAGTATGTTAAAATACTAATAGTTGCGTTGTATTGATTACAACTATGGAAAGGTGTGTCGCTAATGAATAAAAAAATCAAAACGGACGCTGTAGATTCCCTTTTTGATGCGGTGTTGTGTCTGCAGTCCCGTGAGGAATGCTACAGTTTCTTCGAAGATCTGTGTACTGTCAACGAACTGTTGTCTCTGTCCCAACGGTTCGAAGTGGCTGCCATGCTGAAGGACGGCAAGACATATCTGGAGATTGCCGAGAAGACCGGAGCTTCCACCGCCACCATCAGCCGCGTAAACCGTTCTCTGAATTACGGCAACGACGGTTACGAGCTGGTCTTTGGACGTATGGAGAAAAAGGAAACGGAACAGAATTCTTAACTTAATGAATAAAAACAGGAGCACTCAAAAACGGCGCTCCTGTTTTTATTTTATCTTTTATTCTTCTTATGCTTCGCTTGTATTGGCTGCTGTTGTTTCCGCAGCTGGAGTTTCTGTCTTCTCCACCGTCTCTGCTGTCTGTGAAGTCTTCTGATTTTCTCTCTTTTCTTCCTCTTCCACTTCCTTCAGAGCTTCCGCGATGGCTGCCTTGGCACTCTTGCGTCCTGCCCGGACCGCTTTGGCCGTTCTGGCTTTACCTTTTCTGTCAGGAACTGTCTGGTTCATATCGATTTTTCCCTGGAATACGGCATGTTCATCAATAACGATCACCTTTGTAACAATGTCCCCCAGCACTTTGGCCGAAACTGTCAGTTCCGCTTTCTCCGGTGCAGTGATATTTCCGGTCACTTCCCCGCCTATCAGAACAGATGCAGCCTGTACATCTCCTGTGACTATGCTTCCGGCTCCCAGGATCAGGTTGCCTGTCACCGTCACGTTACCACCAATCTTACCGTCAATTCTTGCGGAACCGTCCAATGTAAAATCTCCGGTCAACTCCGCTCCGGCACCGATCAGTGTGCTCATTTTTGTATCTGCATTCTTTTTTCCTAACATGTATCTTCCAAACCTTTCTGCAATCAACCACTGATTGCCAACATATCCATAGGATTAATATAGCTTCCGTCTTTCTGCATCTGGTATCCCAGATCTGCGTTATCTTCGCCGATGACAAACAAGGTAGTTCCCTGTACTACGGAATCCCCCACATTCACTGTGGTATCTCCTTTATTCCGATAGATGGTGACATAACCGTTGCCATGATCCACCCACACGCTGTGTCCGTAGATCTCGTCATCATTTATGGCAATGACCGTACCGCTGGCCGCCGCCACAACCGTAGTTCCCACCGATGCATGGAATATGCACATGGGATCGCCCTCACTTACTTCCTCCATGGATGCAGAACCCGTCAGAGGGAATTCCGTAGGAAGGCTCTGCTTTTCCAGAGTTGCTGATAATTCGCTCTCACTCTGTACCTTCTGGCTTACGGTGTCGCTTAAGATCTGTATCTCTTCCGCCTGTTCCGTCACCTGCGCTTCCAGCTTACTGTTCTGCTCGCTCAGTGTCTTGTTCTCTTCCTCCAGTGCCATAACCTGTTCATGGCTCCGTCTACTGGCGTTCTCCCAGAGCTGTCCCTCGTAGATAAAATAGCCGATCACTCCGCCGACCAATACACACAACAGAAGTACCACGACTTCCACGATCCATGCACGTACACGGAACTGCTTTACATTGGCATCTGCTGCGTCTGACGTAAGAATCAGCACATGGTTCAATCTTCGCTTATGTTTACGTCTTTTCATAGAGTCACCTCCGCTAAATATCAACCCATTTTACCACAGGAAAGCTCTTACAGCAATCATTTCTTAACATTTTTGTAATATTTTCCCAAGATTTTCTTCATTTATTCGTATTTAAAAGGGAATTGCCTATAAATTTTTGTGCAATTTTACAGAATCGTCTATTTACTTTTACTACCTGCTGTGCTATGATGCACTTGCTGAGACAATGTTGTATACATTGCAAAAAGTAAATGACAGCAAAGAATTTGTGGAGGTATCTATTATGAACAAAGGTACAGTTAAGTGGTTCAACAATCAGAAGGGTTATGGTTTCATCTCCGATGAATCCGGCAAGGATGTATTCGTACACTACAGCGGTCTGAACATGGACGGTTACAAGACCCTGGAAGAGGGCGCAGCCGTTTCTTTTGATATCGTAGATGGAGAAAAGGGACCTCAGGCTGTTAACGTAACCAAACTTTAATCATAAACGAAAAATAAGATCCGCAGGCGCTATCACATGATAGTTCCTGCGGATCTTTCGTTTCCACTCCTATTTTTCTCTGCATGTTGCCAGCACATCTTCCCATTTCATGCTGCCGCCGAAGAGATCCAGTGCACTCCCGATGGTCACATTCATCCGGTTCTGCCCCAGTTTTTTTAACAAATACAGATCTTCCATGGAGTGAACACCACCCGCATAGGTGATCGGATTTCCGGTATAATTTCCAATAAACTTTACCAGTTCCTGTTCAATTCCCCGGGCCTTGCCTTCCACATCCACTGCATGGATCAGGAATTCATCACAATAGGCAGATAATTTTTTAAGTAGTGCCTCATCCACTGCTTCTTCTGTCAGCTTCTGCCAGCGGTCAGTCACTACCAGATACTGCTCTCCCGCACGCTTGCAGCTTACATCCAGCACAAGGTGCTCTTTTCCGATGGACTGGACCAGTTTGTCCAGTCTGTCATAGTCGATCCGTCCCTCCCTGAACACATAGGACGTCACGATCACATGGGAGGCCCCTGCTGCCAGATACTCTGCCGCATTCTCCGCCGTGATGCCTCCTCCGACCTGCAATCCTCCCGGATATACACGCAGGGCCGACAATGCCTGTTCCTTCGTTGCCTCATAATAAGGGCTGTCCGAGGCATTCAATAAAATAATATGTCCGCCTTTTAAACTGTTTTTCTGATACAGTTTTGCATAAAAGGCAGCGTCCTGTTCTGAGACAAAGTTCTCCTGCGCCCGATCACCGAGATCTTTTAAGCTTCCACCGACAATCTGTTTTACTTTTCCGTTATGAATATCAATACAAGGGCGAAATTCCATCTTTTTCCTCGTTTTCTTCCAAATGATTTTTATTTTTTTGAATTATTTTCTAAAATCCGCACATACTACCCTCAAGCCGACCACCTTTGGTTCGGACTGAATATCCCTGACGGGCATCTTGAAATGGAGGACATTATGAAAAATAAGACAAATAACGTAACATCCCACATCGGGAAAAAATTACTGGTTCTGGGCATCATCACAGTCTACCTGTGTATGGCGACCGCCTGTGGCACCAACAAGAACAACAATAACTCCGGCAGCATGGCTGCCTCTCCTTCTCCGTCCACCTCTCCTGCTGCTCAGGGGAGCACAGAGGCGCAGACCACAGAGACCGGAACTGCCGCTACCGACAGCACTATGGGTGACATGAACGGCAACGGTAACACCGTAGGAGAAAATGATTCCATGCTGGACAATGCAGGCAATGCCATCGGAGAAGCCGGTGATACCGTAGGCAATATCGTGGACGATGCCGCAAACGGTGTCTCCGATATCACCAACGACCTGGTAGGCAACGGTAATGATACTGCAGGTAACAACAATTCTACCACTGCCACCACCGGAGCCGGCCAGAGATAAGTTATACCTCTTCCATGATCGTACCTTCCCGGTAAGCCTCCAGGAGTTCTTCCAGATAGAAGATATTCTCCTGGATCTCCTTGCCGGTATCGGTATCGGCCACCAGTTTTCTGCGGGGGAAATTCTCCACCACCACGGAATCCGAGAAAATATCCGATTCCTTGATGATCGCCGCTTCCGTAGATTCAAAAGGTTCATGGGCTACCAGACGCATTCCTCTGGAATTACATACCAGCGTATATCCCGCAATTCCCGTCTTTTTCTGATATGCTTTGGAAAAGCCACCGTCGATGATCAGCAGCTTACCGCCGCATTTGATGGGTGATTCCCCATGGATCTGTTCCACGGGCACATGACCATTGACGATATGGGCATCGGCCTTGTCCAGACCGAATTCCTCTAAGATTCTGCCGATGACTTCCTCATTTTCCAACAGCTTATAGTAACTGTTTTTCTCTTCTATATGAGTCTCCTTATCCTTCAGGAAATACCGCTCAAAGGTAGCCATTTTTGCCTTGCCGAACACCGGGGAACCGGGGCCTGCCCAGATGTACCAGATCATATCCTGTCCCAGAGCGCGCTCTTTGGCTTCCTTGGCATAATAACCTCTTCTGGCGTAATATTCCAGAATGTCGTACAGTGCTTTTCCGCAATACTCTTTTCCGCAGATCTCCACCTGCATGAAACTGCCGTCCGGATTCAAGGGGACACAGCCGTGATACAACAGATTGCCGTTGTAAATCTTGTACATGCCGCCCTTGGAAAACAGAAATTTTACATGGCGTTGCAGTTTCTCACAGCGCATGAACACCTGCTGCAGACGCAGCATGACCTTGCTCTCTTCCTCCGTGAGTTCGTAAGGATGTACAGGATCCACCGTAGGGAAATCCACGTCTTTCATGGGATATTCTTTGCCGTCCACGCAGATCGTCTTTTTCTCGAAATCGATCCGATGCAACAGCATCCGGTCTTCCATATGGAACTCCGGGTGTCTCATGATCAGCTGTCCTTCCAGCTTGAACTGCAAGATAGCAATTGCTTTATGCATCTTGGTGTCCAGCCCGAGATCCTTGGTATTGTAATCGGTATTGAACTTGATGGTAAAAGCATCGCAGTTGGTATTCTCATAAGTTTCCAGTGCAAATGTAGCCAGAGGCAGCAGGTTGATGCCGTAGCCATCCTCCAGAGTGGCGAGATTACCGTATCTGGCAGACATTCTGACCACATTGGCGATACAGGCCAGACTTCCGGCCGCCGCGCCCATCCACACCATGTCATGGTTGCCCCACTGGACATCCACGGAATGGTATTCGCACAAAGTATCCATAATAATATGAGGGCCGGGACCTCTGTCGTAAATATCACCGACGATATGCAGATGATCGATGACCAGCCGCTGGATCAGGTGGCTTAACGCAATAATAAACTGCGGCGCTCTGCCGATGCGGATGATAGTATGGATGATCTCATTATAGTATGCCTCTTTGTCCTGGATTTCTTCCTTCTCCGTGATCAGTTCTTCGATGACATAGGCGAAATCCTTCGGCAATGCCTTTCTGACTTTGGAGCGGGTGTATTTGGAAGAGACACGTTTGATGACCTGTACCAGACGATGAAGGGATATTTTGTACCAGTCCTCCAGATTGTCCTCTTCTCTTTCCACGATCTCCAGTTTGCTCTCTGGATAATAGATCAGGGTTGCCAGGCTTTTTTTGTCCTTGTTGCTGATGGTGTTGCCAAATTCCTCGTCGATCTTGCGGCGTACGGAACCGGAACCGTTTTTCAGGACATGGTTGAACTGTTCGTATTCTCCGTGGATATCCGTCAGGAAATGTTCCGTACCTTTGGGAAGGTTCAGGATGGACTGGAGGTTGATGATCTCTGTGGAGGCTGCCGCTATATTTTTGTATTGGTGTGAGAGGGTCTTTAGAACCTTCTGTTCCATTTCGCTCATGAAATTCACCTTTCTATGTTACTTCACGAAACGTACGGATACCATGCCTCGGTGTAAGGTCTCCGAGTGTGAATTTTTTAGGAAAAGTGATTCATTTGTTCTACTTAACACGGGCACGCCTACACGCACCATCCGTAGTGCGGATCGGCTGTCGCAAACATCGTGTTTGCTCCACCCTGTTCTTCAACACTTTTCAAGAAAATGTCAACACTCTGCGACAAACATCATCGCCATGGCATCCATCCACTTCGTCAGTTCATGACTTTACCAGGTAATTACATCGCTGCATTGATAACATCAGACATGTTGTACATGCCGGCGGGCTTGCCTGCCAGGAACTTGGCTGCCTGTACGGCGCCTTTACCGAAGACAGCTTTGGAGTAGGCGGTGTGGGAGAAGGTTACCACTTCGTCTGCCCCGGCGAAGATCACATCATGGTCACCGACGATGGTGCCGCCTCTGACAGAGCTGATGCCAATTTCTTTCTTCGGTCTCTGCTCTCTGCGGTTGCTGCGGTCATAGACATATTCATACTCACCGTTAAATTCCTCGTTGATGGAATCTGCCAGTGCCAGTGCGGTGCCGCTGGGAGCGTCTACCTTCAGATTGTGGTGCTTCTCCACAATCTCCATATCGAAGCCTGCGTTGGCCAGAACTTTAGCCGCATCCTGTACCAGCTTCATCAGGGTATTGATGCCAAGGGACATATTAGCGGAACGCAGGATTGCGGTCTGCCTGCTGGTTTCTTTAACCTTTTCAATCTGCTCCGAAGAAAGTCCGGTCGTGCAGAGTACTAACGGCATCTTGAGCGCGCCACAGTAATCCAGCAGGTGGTCCACTGCCTTGGCGGACGCAAAATCTACGATTACATCTGCCTCTACATTGCATTCCTCCAGGGATGCAAATACCGGATAATCACTTAAAACAACCGGGTTTACATCAATTCCTGCTACAATCTCAATACCGTCCATCTCTTTGGCCAGGCCGGTGATGGTGCGTCCCATGGCACCATTGCAGCCGTGCATGATCATTTTTACCATTTGAATCAGTCCTCCTGTGCAAGTCTCTTGTTTCTTTTTCCGTCGTTTCTGCTGTTTTCATTTAAGTCAATTACAGGATTCCGTACTCCTGCATAGCCTTTTTCAGACGTTCCTGGTTCTGCGGCTCCATCTCGGTCAGCGGCAGTCTTAACGGTCCTGCTTCCTTCCCCATCAGATTCAGAGCAGCCTTAACCGGGATCGGGTTTACTTCACAGAACAGGGCGTTGATCAGCGGAAGAGCCTCTAACTGCATCTGACGGCTCTTTTCAATGTCGCCCTTAAAGAAGTTCTCACAGATCTCATGGGTCTGTCTCGGAGCTACATTGGACAGAACGGAGATAACGCCCTTACCGCCCATAGCCAGAAGCGGAACAATCTGGTCATCGTTGCCAGAATACAGATCTACACAGCCGTTTGCCAGATGCATGATCTCTGCGATAGCAGAGAAGTTGCCGCTCGCTTCCTTCACGCCGACAATGTTCGGAACCTCACGGCAGAGCTTTACGATGGTCTCCGGCTTCATGGTCAGGCCGGTACGGGTCGGAACATGGTATAAAAGACACGGAATATTGACAGACTCCGCAATTGCGGTATAATGCGCGATCAGGCCATTCTGGGTTGCCTTGTTGTAATAAGGAGTTACCAGCAGCAGTCCGTCTGCTCCGGCCTTCTCTGCCTCTTTGGAAAGGTGGATTGCCTCCCTTGTGCAGTTGGAACCGGTACCCGCAATGACCGGGATCCGCTTGTTTACTACCTTGCAGGTGAAACGGATCACATCCAGATGCTCCTCGTAACTCATGGTAGCGGACTCGCCAGTGGTGCCGCACGCGATGATCGCGTCGGTGCCTCCTGCAATCTGCTCCTCTAAGAGTGCCTCAAGCTTCTCGTAATTTACCTCTCCAGATTCTGTAAACGGGGTTACCAGTGCAACACCAGCGCCTTCAAAAATAGCCATGTGATTTTCCTCCTTCATATTCTTCCTGTGTAATCTTAAAACCGGCACAATCGTTCGGATATTATTCAGAACATGCCAAAACTGCTTTTGCAGACAAAATAAGGAGACTGACAAATCCCGGTCAGCCCCCTTAAAGTCGTTCTTTGCTTTCTGCTTTAAGTAGCTCTCCATCCGGTTGGATGACAGTTACAGGATTCTTCACCCTGTCCCCAGATAAATGACGTCCAGACCGTCCTGTATCTTCGGCGCCCACCCTTTCAAGAAACCCTCGTCTGCTTCTGGTGCATCAGATCCTCTACTCATGCTTCGCGCAACCTCTACTTGCCTGTTTGTTTATAATACTAGCATTAACCTTTTTAATTGTCAAGAAGCGAAGTACTACTTGCAACAATCTACTTCTTCGATGTTGCTCACACGCTGTGTGAACAACATCAGGATTTTGCCGATGCTTCGCATTCCAAATCGGCAAAATCCACAACCACTACTGTATCATACGGAATTTTCAGTTCAGAAAATTCCTACTTACAACAATCTACTTCTTCCACCTTGTCTGCGATGCGGCGGATGCCTTCCGGCAGTACCTTGCCGGTCACAATGACCTGAACCTGGTCACGGCATTTCAGCAGCCCCTCCAGTTCCTCTTCCGTCACAATATTCTGATCCACCAGGCCAAGGGCCTCGTCAAGCACCAGAAGATCGCACTCTTCTGTCGTCAGTACCTTTTTTGCATAATTCAGCCCGTTGCGGATATTGATCTGCTCATCTTTCTTTTCCGCATCACTCAGTTCCGCAAAATAACGGTCTGATTTTTCAAACCGGAATACTTTCAGTTCCGGCTCCATTCGCTTTAATACTTCCAGATTTCCTATTTTCTCACTGCCTTTTAAAAACTGGATCACGATCACGGTTTTCTGCTCTGTGAGCGCCTGAAGCGCTCTGCCAAGGGCCATCGCTGTCTTGCCTGAACTGTCTTTTCCACAGATGGCCTCTAGTCTTCCTGTACTCATCGCTTTTGCACCTCTGTTTTTCTTAGCATTTGGGAACCTCCTGCAAAACAGGCTGCTCCACTAGAATCATTCATCTCGTTGATACAAGCGTCATTATCCTATCACATTCCCCCGCTGTTTGCAAGTAAATCGTGTACAGGAAGCTTTTATACCGTCTCATCTTCTTGATCTCCACACTCTAATTTGCTGATGGAAACTTCATAGGCCACGCGCTTCTCACACTCCGTTTCACTGAGCTTTTTGGTGTATTCCCGGCTCTGGACACGGCCCCAGACGCGTACCCGGGTTCCGACCTCAAAGCCAGAGGCAAACCTCGCGTTTCTGCCCCAGGCAATGCATGATTTTGGGGACGGTTACCGTATTTTTTCCAC
>OKRY01002992.1_pt1 | contig 12757 bp, 9 predicted proteins | sample 1601121 | NCBI WGS metagenome assembly OKRY01 (sample SAMEA3541546, study PRJEB24748) | human gut metagenome | biome: human gut; feature: human-associated habitat; material: faeces | place: China | collected 2012
GGGCGAAGCCGTCCAGCATGTGGTCAAAAAAGCCGATGCCCGTGTGCAGGTCGGCCCTGCCGGTGCCGTCCAGGTCAATCGTCAGCGTGATCTGTGTCTCCCGCGTATTGCGGGTGACCGTCGCAGTGCGTGCCATAGGAATCCCCCTCTTTAGTGCTTTAAACTAACTATAGCACGTTGGGGCGTGTGCGTCAACATTTTCTTAGCCCTCCCCCTGGGGGAGGAAAGGTGGCCCCGCAGGTTTATAAAATTCGCCCAAATTTATTTACGAAATCGCAACACTTTTCCCGGCGGCAGGCGCTACAATAGAATTATGATTCAAAAGGGTCTTTTTTGAAAGGACAAGCACCACCATGGCAAAAATAATCGGAATTGACCTGGGGACTACCAACAGCTGTGTGGCGGTGGTCGAGGGCGGCAAGCCCGTCGTCATCCCCAACGCCGAGGGGCAGCGCACGACGCCCTCTGTCGTCGCGTTCACCAAGCTGGGAGAACGGCTGGTGGGCGAGCCCGCCAAGCGCCAGGCCGTGACGAACGCTCCCCGCACCGTGTCCAGCGTCAAGCGGCTGATGGGCAGTGAGACCCGCGTGCCCATCGACGGAAAATGCTACACGCCGCAGGAGCTGAGCGCCCTCATCCTGCAAAAACTGAAGGCCGATGCCGAGGCGTATCTCGGTGAGCCTGTCACCGAGGCGGTCATCACCGTGCCCGCCTACTTTAACGATGCCCAGCGCCAGGCCACGAAGGACGCCGGGCGCATTGCCGGGCTGGACGTGCGCCGCATCATCAACGAGCCGACAGCCGCGGCGCTGGCCTATGGGCTGGACAATGGCCGCACCCAGACCGTCATGGTCTACGACCTCGGCGGCGGCACATTTGACGTGTCGCTCATCCGCATCGGCGACGGCATCGTGCAGGTGCTCTCGACCTGCGGCGATAACTTTCTGGGCGGCGACGACTTTGACGAGCGCATCGTCAACTGGCTGGCAGACCGGTGCAGGGCCGAACACGGCGTAGACCTGACGAATGACCGCGTGGCGATGCAGCGCCTGCGCGAGGAGGCCGAAAAGGCGAAAAAAGAGCTTTCCAGCGCGAAGCAGACCGACATCAATCTGCCGTTCCTCACGATGGCGGCAGACGGTGCGCTGCACCTGCAAACTACGCTGACACGCGCTAAATTTGAGGAGCTCTGCGCCGATTTGATCGAGCGCACCGCCCTGCCCGTGCGCAACGCCCTGAGCGACGCACGCCTTTCGGCCAGCGACCTGGATCAGGTTTTGCTGGTCGGCGGCTCGACCCGCATCCCAGCGGTGCAGGCCAAGGTCGTGCGGATGACCGGTCTGGAGCCGTCCAAATCGCTGAACCCCGACGAGTGCGTTGCACTGGGCGCGGCGGTGCAGGCCGGACGTCTGGGCGGCGAGGTTGTCTACCAGGGAGACATGAAGGATTTGCAAAAAGACAGCAACAGCTACACCGTGCGTTATCTTCTGGGCGAGGAAACCATTCCCGTGCCCGAAAGCCGTCGCCCGTGGAACCAGTATATTGAAATCACAGGCGCCCGCGAGAACAATCTGAAAGGCGTGGACGTACGCTTTCCGCTCAATGTAATGACCGTAGTCACCGGCGTATCGGGTTCCGGCAAAAGCACACTGGTACGCGATATCTTCTTCCGCGCCCTCAAACGCGAACTGGACGAATGCACCGACCGACCGGGCGAGTTTGCCTCTATCAGCGGAGACCTGCGAAATCTGCGCAACGTAGAGTTTGTAGACCAGAACCCCATCGGCAAGTCCTCGCGTTCCAACCCCGTAACCTACATAAAGGCCTACGACGAAATACGCAAACTTTGGGCAGAACAACCCCTCGCCAAACAAATGGGCTATACCACCGGCCATTTCAGCTTCAACAGTGAAGGCGGCCGTTGCGAGGAGTGCAAGGGCGAAGGAACCATCACCGTAGAGATGCAGTTCATGGCGGACCTTGTGCTGGAGTGCGAATCCTGCCACGGCAAACGCTTCAAGGCAGATACGCTGGAAGTGAAATTCCATGATGTCAATATCTACGATGTACTGGAAATGACCGTTAACCAAGCCATTGAATTCTTCACCGCACACGGACAGAAGAAAATCGTGAAGCGCCTGCAACCGCTGCAAGATGTGGGGCTGGGATATATCAAACTCGGCCAGTCGTCCTCTACCCTCTCCGGCGGTGAGAACCAGCGCGTAAAATTGGCCTACTACCTCAGTATGGAGAAAGCCGCCCCTACGCTATTCATCTTCGACGAGCCTACCACCGGCCTGCACTTCCACGACATCCGCAAACTGCTGGAAGCCTTTGATGCACTGATACGCCGCGGCCATTCCATCGTTATCATCGAGCATAATATGGACGTAGTGAAGTGTGCCGACCATGTTATAGACCTCGGCCCCGAAGGCGGAGACAAAGGCGGCTATATCGTGGCAACCGGTACGCCGGAAGAAGTGGCGGCATGTGCGGCAAGCTACACAGGGCAGTTCCTGAAGGAAAAGTTGACTGCTGCAAAATAAATAGATAAGAATGTATCAAAAACTAATAAGAGAACTTTGAAGGACTGTATTGTATAAAATGAGGGTATAATTCAAAATACACTTGATAATTTCTTTTAGGCACGGATTACATGAATCTCAACAGAAAAAGAATAAAGTAAATTTGGAAAATCTGCATAATCCGTGCCTAAAAAGAAATAAATAGTAAGTGTTTCTATATTTTGGTACACTCTCTGAATATCCGGAAAATATCACAGTGAATCATTCATGTACACAACGTATGGAGTAACCATATGACCGAAGACCACTAAACGACGGAAACACGGTTCCGCTACTAAAGTTCAAGTAACAACCGTTAGCTCCCGATGTAGCCCCAGCCCAATAGATACCGTAACTGCCAGTGAATTGGAGCGCCCCTGATACCGAATTACGGATACCCGCAGCAGAATACCACGCACTGACACCGTCACTTGATATGTACATACGTCCTGCTGTCCCTATCTGACCTGCCAAAGCAGCCATCCAGTCAAAAGGGCCAGCCTCTGAATCATAAGGAGACGCATTATCTGCGGCATCAAAGTTACCGTCACCAAATCCAGCCCAAGCATTCTGATTAACGTTATAACCCGATGCTGCACCTGGCAAAGACCACCCGGCAGGAGCGGGGCTGAATACATCGGAAGCCGAACCCGTCCAAAGCGTATTGTCCTGTTTAGTCCAATCGCCACCACCAGTCTTGTAATAGAAAGTAGTAGGATTTTTCACCGCATTTAACAGATAGTTATCACCGTTATCATTTACTTCAGCAGTAGGGAACGTATATTCACTGTTATCAGCGCCATAAACAGGCAATGTCTTGCTATTAGTACCATCTCCCGATGCGGGAAATGGATCTTTACGTCCCCACTGATACTGGAAACCATATAGTTTGACCGCATCCTCCTTTGTCTGAGGCTGTCTTGTAATAGTTCCCTGATAGGTAGATCCAAGATTTCTATCCATAATAGCTACATATTTTCCTGAAGTGAATGCCACACCTTCATACTTATGCACGGCACCATTTTCACTTATTCCATTTACACCCGGCTTATAATTTGTCAGCCAAATATGCCAAGACCACAGAATGTCACCATTTGCAATAGTGATAAGAGCATCCTCGTTATGAACGTCTTTAGCTTTCAATACCACCAGAACATTGTTACCATTTGACAATCCACTTTGGAAACTTAGTTTAGCAAAGTAATTTTTCATGGTCTCATCGCCTTCGGCAATCCATTCCTCACTTACTTTTTCACCGATAATATTGGTATTTACAGCACTTTGAGTTTTCCACAACGTTACAATCTCCCATTTACCGCCACGAATCACCTTGTCCAGTTCATCCACGTAAGCCTTTCCGTCATTCAACGATTTCTCAATGTAAGTCCAACCTTTTCGTACCTGTGACAGAGGAATATAGAAATCACCCTCATTATCCTCTACATCCACCATATAGCAGTTAGCAGGAGTTTGGGCTATGTCCACCAACTTCTCGTTTCCTTCATTCTTCACAATAGACGGGTCAAAGAGAGGAATCACCTTGATATTGGTTACCGCACCGTCTTCCGTATTGTCACCGTAAATATAGGTAGTGACATTATACTGTGCATTGGCACGGATGTTCATGTCACCGGCATTGTTACCGCCCAAGTATATCGTATACTCCACCTTGCGCATAATCCCCGAGTTGGTAGTATAGGTAAGATCTACGAGCAGGTAAGTGAGTCCCTCAGCACTTCCTATAACCTCAGCCAGTTTGGCTGCATTGCTCTTATCCTTGTAGTTGGTAATTCCATCATAACTGCCGCGTGCATTCTCCGGCATATACGCTACGAAAGTCGCCATATCGGTATTGCCGCTCATACTCTTTTCATCGTTAGCATCGAAACTTACGAAACCTTTCTCCGTATAAGTCGGATAAGGCTGTTGTACATCCGGCCAAATGCCGTTCAATCCGCCCACAGGCAACGCCGGACGATTCTTCTTGCTTGGCAAAGTCACTTCCAACGGCACATTATGCAAACTGATGCCATTGACCACGACAGAAGGCATCTCTCCATCCGCAAGCCTGAAATTATCAGTGTTCACGGTAAAGTTTATTTTTGCCAATGCACGAGTGAGTGATACATTGATTTGATTGGTCATACCATCCACGATTCCATCGGTATAAACACCGTACATAGGGATGTAACCGGTACTTACCAAAGCATCCTTACTCTCATAAGCCGGCTTATAGTTCAAAAACTCCGTATAAGTAGTCACGCCCTGCCCGTTTCCGGCTTCCTCTTCCGATATCAAAGCCGGCCAGTTTCCCGTCATGGCTTTTACATTGGCAAGAAAACAGATGATATTCTCATTGCCGTTCTCCACAAAAGTACCGGTAAAGGGGTCCGTAGTACCTTTTGGCAGTGAAGGAATCCCTTCCACCGTCACAGCCTGAGCAAAAGACAAACCTTCCAGTTGTATCGTTTTCTTCAGTCTGCCCTCCTTAAATACGAGTACGGTCATATCTTTGATACCGCTTTCCATTACCGAACGGGTATTTACTTGCGTATAGTCCGGAGCAGCAAAACTGATTCTCAAAGCAGTGCTGCCATTGTTCAGTGCAGACCGGGAAGTCTCCATATCTTCTGTGCACGATACTGCAAGACATACGGCCATTGTCAAGAAAACCATCTGTTTGATTCTTGTTGTAAACTTGTTCATATTAGTATTGATTTTAAATTAGATATCTGTTCCACTTACCTGTCTTGTAACATCCGCAGGATACCTGCCTTCCTCGGTCTGCCACTTCACGCCTGTAAAATTATCGAGGGTCACATACGTTCCTCCATCATTATCGAAATCCTCATACTTGCCTTCGGTACTTCCCCATGACGTAGTGTCAAAACCATCCACCTCGATTAACAAACGGTTTTCAGTACCATACGCTCCTTCTACGATCCGATAGGCAATGCTGTTCCAGCCGCCTACACTCACCAGCACCCGATTTCCGGTATCGTAACCTCCCTCGACGGCCGTCCATGAAGCAGTATCCCAACGGTCTATGCCAAGCAACAGATCAATCCTGCCTTCTTCCGTATCAGGGTCTATGCCGAACTCTACAACAAAAGTATAACGGTAGCCGGGATTAAATGCCGGAAGCTGCACATTACGGGCATTAAGCGCCACACCGCCACCGTCTATCAACAGATTGAAAGTAATATCCATTGTATTATGCCCTTCGGAAACACTTTTCAATGGACAAGGCAATACATAACCGTCTCCGGAACGTGCTACATTCTTATCCGGCTTATTCTCATCATAAGGAGCATTTACTTCCACAGCTTCGGTTTGCACGGTCCGTACTGCGTACGAAGTGTTGTATCCGCCGGTCTGCACTACATACGCCACTTTGCGTGGAGCACTGCCCCCGACAAGAGGCAGGTTGGCACTCGACGGCAGACAATAATTGAACACGATGCCGTCTATCCCCAAGCAGACCTGCCTCTTGTTCCCCTTCAACAACATATCGAACACCTCCTGTTGCAACCGCGCTTCCACTTTGACAGCCGCACCTAAATGAGGCAGGTTTCCATTCCTATCCGGTTCTCCGTCGGAACCATCGCCCTCAAAAGTAACTTTCATTTTACGGACGCCTCCAGTTTGTTCCGTAACAATACCCGACGCACGTCCGGCAAGTATATCCTGCCCGTGAGTAAACCCCGAAATAAACATTCCGTTCAACACCCCGAAACTCGTTCCTTTCGTACCGTTGCCAAGTTCCAAACCTTCCTGCGAAGAAGTATTTGCCAATACTACGACATCATAGATATAGCCGGCCTCCACCAGCAATCTGCCGTCGGCCACTACCTTACCGTTTACTCTGGCAACCGTGACGCCTGAAAGGGCTGTTTCCTCTTCTCCCAAGCCCGTTGCCATACCTTCGGCTACATAAATCAATGCCGGACCGGCAAAAGCCTCCGTTCCGGGAGCATCCTGACGGCGGGCATAAGCAAGAATCTCCACGGGAGTACCTTCATTAAAAGCCGTACGCGTGGACACGGCTCCTCCTCCCGCGCTGATACGGAGTTCCACCTGCCCGGCGGTATTGACATCTCCCGCCGTCCCGTTTCCGTTGTGCGAACATCCGACGGATATCAACAACAGGAAAAGCACTGAAGCCGGTCGCATCCAGGTCACACCTTTAAACTTCACTTTTTTCATTCCATCTCTATTTTAATACAGTATTTCTTTCCCATTTCGCCCGATTTTGTCAGGCATACCGTCTCCGTCATAATCTTTCCACCCCTGTATGCCGATGCCGACAAAGATATCACCTGTGCCATCGGCCGCAAGTTTCAGTTCTATATCAAGCTTCAAGCCGGCAGAAAACTCCCGGTCTCCGACTGCTTCATCCAGTAACTTGCCGAATCCGGCAACTTCGGTTTCAATCGTCCTGCCGTCATCCAATTTCAATGTCAGTACAATAGGAGTTTCCGACAGCCCCGAAACAGCAGGACTAAAGACCCCGAAAGAACGAAAACCTATCTCCGCTATCCGGTTATTAAAAGCAGCCTCTGCCAGATATATCCCCATGGATTCCTGGTGGTAAGGCTCTTTGTCCCGTGTACGGGAAAGATACCGTCCGAGAACAATACCGGGAAAATCGCAACGGACAGACACAATCGCCAAATCCGTATTGTTCGTAACCTGCATGCCGATATCCTGAGTCAATGGGTCTGCCATAACGGTGTATACGGACAAAGCGCCTTCCACCACCTCTATTTCACCTCTGAAAGCGTAAACAGGCCCCGGCTCCGCCAATCGCATATTCTCACCGGAACGAACGGTTACAACACTCTTTGCTATTACTGCCGCTTTCTCATAACTGTCCATATCCACCGTTTCTACATTGGCTGTTTCGGAGTTGAAAGCAAGCACTTTATACTTTCCTACCGGAAGTTTGCCCTCGAAGCCGCCTGACGGGACAGCACTCTCCACTATGGGAGTACTACCGTCTGCCGGATAAAAATGAAATTCCAACGTTTCCGCATCACCGTGCACAATATCTCCCCAAGAAGTCCGGATAGAGATACCCGTATCCAAAGGTCTTATTCCGTGAAGTTCACGTTCCGTACAAGCATAGAAAGCAAGCAACAAGAAAGAAAACGCCATAAAGCCTCCATGCGATTTTAATATACCATTCATAGTTCTCAATTATAAATGTCTGTTTATATTTATCCGTTATTTCACTTTAAAGCGATAGCCCAAACTGATGCTTATGCCCGTAAGGTCAAAGCGCGACTTACCATAACGGGCTGTTTGGTAAAACTCTCCGGCAGGATTAGGCTCATAGGGCATCACGGTAGCATGCAGGTAACCGCAGGAAGCGCTCAACTCCAATAACCAGTTTTGACAGAAAGCAAACGACCAACCGGCAGAAATACCAGTCTCCCAATAGTGTCCAGTCTTGTTGTCCGTAGAACGTTTCAAATCGCCGTTGTACCTACGGCGGATATCAAAATCACCGATACGCCCGTAAACGCCTGCAAAAGGGCCTTGAAAAAGCCCGTCGCCATAAAACCAAAAACGCGGTTGCAGGGTATATGCACTTACACCCCAAAACCTGCCTGTGCCATAGCACCCCTCAAAATGACTGTACAAGCCCGAAACCGATATTGACCACCGGTCGGAAAAGAATAGCTCCGCCTCAAGATTGGGCATCACCGTAGCATACTCAAAATCCGGAGTAAATCCTGTGAGAGAATACAGATTGGTTTTCACTGCAACGGAAATTCCGTAATGCGGGGCATTGCCTTTTTTCTCACCCGCATACAGATAAACGGGAGCAAACATACCGGAAACGACAAACGACAGGAGAAGCAATAATTGTTTTTTCATTGTCACTGTTTTTATATTCAACCTAAGCCCGATACCGAACTATTGTTTGTTTTTAGTTTGCATTATGAATATACAATACTATTATACGCTTATTCTGATATCGAACCCGCACCATGTTCATATTTGTCAATATAAAAGAAGCGACAATCTGTTCCGTTACTTTTTACGTAACGGAACAGAACGATAGAAAGCTTTTCCAAGTCTCAAAAAGGCATTCTATCTGAAGAAACTGAACATTTTTCTCGCTCTGCAAGAAGAGTAATCCGTATCTCTGTTTTTATATTCAATGGAGACAAATACATTATTGTCTAAAAAGAAGGAGTAAAAGAAGAAAATCGCTTCAATCCAGAAAATTATCAAGGCAAATCATATTATTTGCTGCAAATTCATAAAATAAACAACTTATTGTTTTATGAAAATAAAATTAATTGCTTATATTGCACGCAAATACAATTCCCGTTACGTAAAAAGTAACGTATACGTATAAATCTGTCAATCAAACAGTTTTACTGACACGAACCGTTTCAACACACCTTCAAACACATACTTCATTGTCAATTTATTTGCCTTGTCAAGCAGTGAATCCTCATAGCGTTTCAGATATATCTCCGTGGTCTTTATGCTGCTGTGCCCCAATCCTTCGGAAATCACGGATAAGGGAACGCCGCAATACTTGCTTTGCGTAGCCCATGTATAGCGCATGGAGTAAGACGTAACTTTCTCGCTGACACCACAACGCGAAGCAAGGCACTTCAACCGCATGTTGAATTGACGCAGCGAACTTTGATAAGCTGTGTACAAACCTTTCCCATTCAAATTTTCCGGAAGGATGTCCAACAGATAAGGTGAAGCAGGAGAAACAGGGGCATAAAGAGCCAAGAGTTCCGCCGCTCGCCTGTCAACTGCAATGGAGAGTCTGACTCCCGTCTTTTGTCGGCGCAACACAAGGCGTCCGTTCCTATAGTCGGACTTTTGCAGATGCGCAAGGTCTACAAAAGGCATCCCCTGAAAACGGAGCATCAGCTCCAAAAAAGCACGGGCACGTTCCAATTCTGGTGAAAGCCCGCCCGTGTCACCGGTAAATATCGAACGCACATCTTTCACATCGAGAGCACGCTTACGTTCGGAAGCTCTTCCGGTAAACACACCCGTGAACAGGCGCGGAACGTAAGGAGCAATGCCCGCCTCCACTCCGCGGTTGTACGTTGCCCGAAGCGTATGCAGGTAAGTGCCCACCGTATCCCAGGACAGTCCGCGCAAACGCAGCCATTCTTCGTATCTTTTCAACAAGCCCGGAGACAAGGAATACATAGTTACCTCCCGCTTCTCGCAACGTATCCGATTTCCGGAACATGCACACTCTCCCGCAATATACTTCTCAAAAGAATTAGCGGTGCTACGGTACACATGCGCCGTACCGTAATGTCCTTCCTTTTCCAAGGAAGCAGCCACCTCTCTTACAAATAATGTCAATAGTTTCTTCTTCATATCAGTTGATTTATATACTGTATACACGACTTACACGAACGCACAATCCGCATAAATGTTTATCAATCGGACCCGCAGCAGGACTTGCCCCGCCCAACCGGTGATACAATACATTATATACTTTTCCAGAAGAGAAGAGACGAATGCAAGGAAAACAAAAAAGCAGATGTACCGCAATACACCTGCTTATATATTTCGCCTGATTAAAGGCATTGGAAAACCCTTTTAGAAGTAGAAACCGAATCCCACTTTCAGACCGAACTCTGAACGGTCTTTATTTATATCCCAATAAACGGCAGGCTCGATAGTGACCGTACGCGACAGGAAGAAAGCATAACCGCCCTCCATGCCGAAGCCGAAACGGGTTTTATCGCCACCGTCCCAGTTGTAACGGTTCAAGTTTACATCAGCTCCCAGAAATACACCAATTTTGTTGAAATAGTAACGTCCGCCCACACCCAACGTATAGACATCCGTTCCGCCGCCTTGCCATGTAGCGCCGGCATCCAGCAGCAAAGCCACGTTATCGATTAAAAAAGCACCGCCCTTGACCTCAAGACCGAAATGAGCCTTATCCGTTTCCGTATTGTAGGAAAAATTAAGCCCGGTAACGGAAGGGTTGACGAACCACTTTCCTTTTTCAAACTGCGCATGGGCAGCCACTGTGCCAATAAGCAGGCATACGATTAATGCAAGTCTTCTCATCTTGTTTTCGTTTTTAAGTGAATAATTATTTTCGTTCTATTTTATCTTCTTCACGGCGCTTACGCTGCAACTCCTCTTTTTTGCGCAGCACCAGCCACAACGCCAGTACGATGACATACGAAGCGATTACGGTTACATATTTCTCCGTATTGCTGATTTCCGTATTGCGCGGCAGGAAATACGCCGCGGTGGCAGAAACATAAATAAGCAGGGCTACGGTCAGCCCGGTAGATTTCTTGAGTTTCTTCATCGGTTTAAGAGTTTTTTAGTCTGTTTGTCTTTTCTTCCATAGCACGAACCATACCAGAGCTATCGCCACACCGGCTGCTCCTATGCCGTAGGATGCCGGATGCGACAGGCCGAAACCTTCGGGCGCTATACAGATATACGTTGTACAGACGCAGGTCATGAAAAGGGCAGGTATCAGCGTCAGGAAATACAACTTCCTCGCACGCACCAGATACACTGTGACAGCCCATAGGGTAAAGACAGACAAGGTCTGGTTGGCCCATGCAAAGTAACGCCATATCATATCGAAACCGTCCTTATCGCGCAGGCTGTACAGCAACAGTCCGATAGCAGCCAAAAACATCGGTATGCAGATATATAAACGGCGGCGCATCGTTTTTTGTTCCATCCCCAGGAAATCTGCAACGATAAGCCGTGCCGAACGGAAAGCGGTATCGCCGCTGGTAATGGGGGCTGCAATCACACCCAGTATAGCCAGTACGCCTCCGATTGTTCCCAACCAGTCTTTCGTAATGGCATCCACAATGACGGCGGCATTCGTCTCCGCCATTCCGTTTTCATGGAAGAAGCAAGTAGCGGCGGCAGCCCAGATAAGGGCCACGATGCCTTCGGTAATCATGGCTCCGTAGAATATGGGGCGTCCATGACGCTCGCTCGTCATGCAGCGTGCCATCAAGGGGCTTTGCGTGGCATGAAAACCGCTGATAGCCCCGCACGCGATACTGACAAACATAATGGGAAATACAGGCAGCGCCGAAGCGTTGGGATGGGTATTCTGCAATCCGTCCCATACTTCCGGCAATACCGGATGCTTCACGTAGAGCATAACCAAAATGCCCACCGCCATAAACAGCAGCGCAATGGCAAACAGCGGATATATCTTGCCGATAATCTTATCCACCGGCAGCAAGGTGGCAAGTATATAATAGATAAAGACCACCACAATCCAGAAAACGGTGTCCAGCGTTTCCGGCGTCAAGCTGGCGAGCAGTCCGGCAGGGCCTGCCACAAACACGGCTCCCACAAGTATCATCAGGACAACGGTAAATCCGCGCATCACCTGCTTGGTAGTCACGCCCAGATAACGGCCTATAATCTCCGGCAGGCTCTCGCCCCCGTTGCGCAACGAAAGCATTCCTGCAAAATAGTCGTGCACCGCTCCGGCAAAAATACTTCCGAACACTATCCACAGATAGGATGCCGAACCGAATTTCGCTCCCATGATTGCACCGAAGATAGGTCCCAGGTCCCACCAATATCGCTGAATTGGCTGCTGCCAGTCAGAACCCGATGGGTACATTGTCATTACCTGTGTCTTGTGTGAAGGTCATGAAGGGTGATCAGGAACTGGAAGTATCTGCTGTGGAAGGTAAAGCCGATGGTGGACTTTACATTTTCATGGTTGATGCTGCTGCTTTGGAGGATGGTAGCGAAGATGTTCGTGTCAGCTTTACTCCACCGGCCGATTGTCCGATCATCTATACCACAGACCAGCGTCCGAGCATGGATGTAGAAAGCCGGATGGTGGTATTGCCATTTGAAGATGAACGTATTTATCTGGATGAATCACTTGATGTATTGCCTTCTTCATGGGATGCACCGAATTACCTGTCTTCAGTTCCTGAAAACGGTAGTTTCGAACTTGAAAGTGCTACACTGACCCAGATTGTGGCTACTTATGACCGCGAAGTTGATTTGTCTACGGCATCAGCTACATTGAGTTCCAATGGTATTAATACTGACTTGACAGGTGCCATGTCGGTATCTGAGGACGGATGTTCAGTTATTGTGGCTGTTGATAATTTGGCCGATGGCGAATATCTGCTGACACTTAACGGTGTGGCCAATGCCATGAGTGGTGCGATGAC
>OKRY01002993.1_pt1 | contig 12750 bp, 18 predicted proteins | sample 1601121 | NCBI WGS metagenome assembly OKRY01 (sample SAMEA3541546, study PRJEB24748) | human gut metagenome | biome: human gut; feature: human-associated habitat; material: faeces | place: China | collected 2012
GAGGAACTGACATCTGGAAGCGGGGACATCACAGTTTGGATCAACTCTCCGGGCGGGGACTGTGTGGCAGCGGCTCAGATCTATAACATGCTGATGGATTATAAAGGCAACGTTACCGTCAAGATTGATGGTATTGCCGCCTCTGCTGCATCGGTTATTGCAATGGCCGGTACCAAGATAATGGTGTCTCCTGTATCCATGCTGATGATCCATAACCCGGCCACGATGGCCTTCGGTGATTCAGCAGAGATGCAGAAGGCCATCGCCATGCTGGAGGAAGTCAAGGAATCCATCATCAATGCCTATGAGATTAAGACCGGTCTTTCCCGCACCCAGCTATCCCATCTGATGGATGCCGAAACCTGGATGAATGCCAATATGGCCATTGAGCTTGGCTTTGCAGATGAAATTATGAAGCGCGATACGCAGAATGAAGCTGTTTCTCTTCCTGCCGCCTCTGCTTCTTTCTCTCGTGCAGCTGTCACCAACTCTCTTATCGAGAAACTGGCAGCCAAATGTCATATCCCGACAAGACCTGCTGAACCTGCTATTTCGGAGCGCTCTGTAGACAGTCTCATGGAGCGCCTGAACCTTATCAAACAACACATTTAATGGAGGTATTCGATTATGACTATTTTAGAACTGCGTGAAAAGCGCAACACTGCATGGAATGCTGCAAAGGCATTTCTTGATTCTCACCGTACCGAGAAAGGTACTCTTACTGCCGAGGACGATGCGACCTACTCCAGAATGGAACAGGAAATCGCTGACCTTGGCAAGGAAATCACTCGTCTGGAAAGACAGGAAGCATTGGAGGCAGAGCTTAACAAGCCGGTAAACAAGCCTCTCACTTCTAAGCCTGTTACTGCTGCTGAAAAGCCTGCAAAGACTGGTCGTGCTTCTGATGCATACAAGGATGCGATGCTTTCTGCAATGCGTTCTAATTTCCGTAATGTAAGCAATGTACTTCAGGAAGGTGTAGATGCCGATGGTGGCTACCTTGTTCCGGAAGAGTATGACCGCAGACTTATCGATGTGCTTGATGGTGAGAACATCATGCGCAGCCTTGCTACAAAGATTACTACTGCAGGTCAGCACAAAATCAACATCGCAGCTACCAAGCCTGCAACAGCATGGATTGAGGAAGGTGGAGCATTATCTTTTGGTGATGCAACATTTGACCAGATCTATCTTGATGCCTACAAGCTTCATGTAGCAATCAAGGTTACTGAAGAATTGCTTTATGACAATGCCTTCGGTCTTGAAAACTACATCATCACTCAGTTCGGTAAGGCTTTAGCAAATGCCGAAGAGGATGCCTTCCTTAACGGAGATGGTAAGGGCAAGCCGACTGGCATTTTTGCTAAGACCGGTGGCGGTCAGATTGCTGGAACACTTACAGCCGCAATCAAGTCTGATGACCTTATCGACCTTGTATATGGACTCAAGAGACCTTATCGTAAAAAAGCTTCTTTCATCATGAATGATGCAACACTTGCTTCTCTTAGAAAGCTTAAGGATAACAACGGAGCATATATCTGGCAGCCTTCATACAAGGAAGGAGAACCTGACAGAGTTCTTGGCTATGCTGTTCACACTTCTGCTTTCGCACCTACAAATGCGATTGCATTCGGTGATTATAGCTACTACAACATTGGTGATCGTGGTTCTCGTTCTTTTGCAGAACTGCGTGAACTTTTCGCTGGTAACGGCATGGTCGGTTATGTAGCCAAGGAAAGAGTTGATGGTAAGCTTATCCTTCCTGAAGCAGTAAAAATCTTAAAGCTTAAGGAAGAAACTGCAAGTGCTAAGGGTTAAGAATAATTAAGTGTGACACCCTATGACGGCTATCTACTATCCTTTTCTATAGGGATAAAAAATAAAGCCTATATATAGATATAGGGAATGCCAGTCATAAGGTGTCACAGATTATTAGGTGGTGATAGAAATGATTGTAAATCTTGATGAGATGAAGGGTTACCTTCGTGTGGACTTTGATGATGATGATGCACTTATCGAGAACTTCATCACAACCGGGCAGAATCTCTGTGCAGATATAGCCAGATTATCTGTGGATGAACTTGGTGCGATTCCATCTTCTAAGATAGCCGTCATGTATGCCGTTGCGTATCTGTATGAACACAGAGAAAATGCCAACTACAAGGAACTGACACTTTCTCTGCGTTCCCTGCTTTTCGGCATCAGAAAGGAAGGATTCTGATGGATATTTCAAAGCTAAATCAGCGGATTTTAATTCAAAAAGGAAATACACAAACAGACGATGTGGGAAATGTACTTCGGCAGTGGCAGGATTTTTATTCCTGCTTTGCGTCTATTAAGACTACAGGCGGAAAGGAACGACAGAAAGGTGATACGGAGGAACAGCAGACAGTATCTTTTACTGTACGTTTTTGCAAAAAGCTTTCAGAACTTTCCGCTGTGGATTACCGTATTATGTTCCGAGGAAAAAACTACAACATAGTGCAAGTTGACTTTGCGGACTATGACAGCAAAACGGTAAAAATAAAAGCGGAATCGGAGGACTCTTATGACAGTAACGGTACAGGAAATGACAAATGAAATCCTAAACTGCATAAAGCAATACACCGAGGAGGCATCAGAGAAAATAGCCGAGGTCTGCAAGGAAGAAAGTGAAACACTGAAAGAAAATCTGAAAAAAGACAGTCCAAAAGGCAAGCGAATGGGAAATAAAAAATACTCTCGTGGCTGGAAAATAAAGAAAACAGAAATAAACGGCTATATTCAGTATGAGGTTTATAACACACAGGGATACTTGACACACCTTCTGGAAAAAGGGCATCAAAATTTTGTCGGCACAACAAAAGGCAGACAAAAACAGGTGCATACCAAAGGCGGAAGAACGCCTGCTTATCCCCATATCAAGCCGAATGAGGAAAAAGCAAAGGAAAACGTGGAACGGCGAATTAGGGAGGTTCTGCAAAATGGATGAAAAAGAAATGAAAGCATTTTTGGATAAAACAGGACTTCCCATTGCCTACAGCCATTTTCCCGATAACCAAAAACCGCCTTTTCTCTGTTTTCTCAGCAATAAAAAAGCGGAAGGCTGTGACAACAAAAACAACCTGTACCGCTATGATTACAGCATAGAACTTTATACGGAAAAGAAGGATATAACTTCAGAAGAAAAACTGGAAGGCTTGCTAAATTCAGCAGGCATCTCTTTTTCCTCGGAAACTATATGGATTGATGATGCAGACTTGTTTGTAACCTACTATACCATCAGCATTTATAAAAAGATTGGAGCGTGAAAAATATGAAAATACCCGAAACAGCACAAAAACAGACGGAGGACATTGCCATTGGCTCCGGATATATGTATATCAAGGAGTACGAAAAAGGCAGTGCCATTCCAAAAATATCGGAGATTGCCATTGAAGAAAACCGAAAAGGCTATCTTTCCGGCGGTGCATCTATTTATTATACGCCTACCATTGATACCTATAAGGACGATATGGAAGAAATCACAAGAAAGATTTTATCCGGTGAGGACATTGGTATCAAAGGCAGTATCGGTACATTTATGCCGGATACCTTCGGTATCATGGCGCCCAACTCTGAAATTTCCACAGACAGTACCGACAGCAGCTCTAATATTTATATTGGCGGCATTAAAAACTTTAAGGATAAATACTACGCAGTTGTATTTGCTGCTGCAGATGAAAGTATGTCTGCCATGATTATCGGTCAGTTGGAAGGCGGCTTTACTCTTGAGAGAAAGAAGGACAGCATGACTGTCTGTGACCTTGATTTTAAGGCAACGGAAAAGCTTGACAGTAAAGGTCATAAGCTTTTAATCAACTGGGGTGTCGGTGCAGAAGTAACAGCGGAGTAAAGGAGAATTGCTATGTATGATTTTACAAAACCAAAGCAGAAAACACTGCCTGTAAAGCTGAAAAACGGAAAGGTGATTGTTCTCCTTCCGCCAAACGGATATGTGTTGGAGGCTATTTCCGAAATGCAGTCGGCTGATGAAGCAGAGGCAGTTAAAAACATCTATTCTGTATTTCAGCAGCTTTTAAACCAAAATAAAAGCGGCTTTAAAATAAGCCGAAATGATATTTTAAGCTATGATGTGGAGGAAATTCAAGACTTTATTGCTAATGAATGTATGGACTTTGTGCTTTCCATTCAAAAAGACCCAAACTAATGCTGCCCTATTATCCCATAGAGGATAATGGGGCATTTCACTGGGAGATTTACAGCTACAGCAACAAAATGATAGCAGATTACTGCAATATTCCAATTACTAAAGTGAAAGCACTCCCGCTTGATGAATGGCTGATATACCGTAGAGATTCCTTTATATTCAACTGTGAGCAAAGCGAAAAAGGACGAAGGTATTTGAAAAACGCTTATCTGATGACACAGACCAAGCCGGATATAAAAAGATTGAAGGAAGTATTTGGATAAAACTTTGTTTTTCAGCACTTGTTGCCGCAGGTGCTTTTTTCATACCATAAAGGAGGTGAACGCATGGCCAATGACATAAAAGGAATTATTGTAAGAATCGGTGCAGATACAACGGATTTAAGCAAGGCCATGAGCAGTGCCAACCGTTCCATCAGCACAACACAGAAACAGCTGAATGAGGTGCAGAAAGCATTAAAGCTTGACCCGTCCAATACGGACCTATTGGCACAAAAATACAGACTGCTTACTGAAAAGGCAGACGAAACAAGAAAAAAACTCCAGACATTAAAGGACGCACAGGAACAGGTTGAGGAGCAGTACCGAAACGGTGAAATCGACCAAGGAAAGTATGATGCAATGCAAAGACTTCAAGGACGGACGTCACTTCCGCAGAGAACTGATTTCAACGGAAAATCAGCTGAAGAAACTTGAAAAAGAAGCAGCAAAATCCAATGCCGCTATCAATTCATTTGGCGAGAAAATGAAGGACATAGGCGGAAAGCTGACAGCCGCAGGCAAAACAATTATGCCCCTTTCCGCCGCTGTTGTGGGAATCGGCACTGCGGCGGCTGTATCGGCTGTGGATTTCGAGGATGCCATGGCAAAGGTCAGCACCATTGCCGACACTACGGAAGTTCCCCTTGATGAACTGCGTTCACAGATACTTTCTCTATCTTCTCAGACAGGCATTTCTGCCAGTGAAATCGCAGACAATGTATACAATGCCATTTCTGCCGGACAGAAAACAGGAGATGCGGTTAATTTCGTAACCAATTCCACCAAGCTTGCAAAGGCAGGCTTTGCCGATGCAGGTGCGGCTTTGGATGTACTGACAACCATTTTGAATGCTTACGGTATGGAGGCATCAGAGGTTACCAATGTTTCCGATATGCTGATACAGACACAGAACCTCGGCAAAACCACCGTTGCAGAGCTATCCTCCTCAATGGGTAAGGTAATTCCTACTGCCAATGCCTGCAATGTTCAGTTAGACCAGCTTTGTGCGGGCTATGCCAAAATGACGGCAAATGGTGTTGCCACAGCGGAAAGTACCACCTACATGAACTCTATGCTGAATGAACTTGGGAAAAGCGGTACAACCGTATCCGATATTTTGAAAGAGAGAACAGGCAAAAGCTTTGCAGAACTGATGGAAAATGGAGAAAGTCTTGCAGATGTGCTTTCCGTTTTGAAGGAATCCGCAGATGAACAGAACCTTTCCTTCGGTGATTTATGGAGCAGTGCCGAGGCAGGCAAGGCAGGCTTAATTCTTTTAGGTGAAAGTGCTGATGATTTTAATACTACCCTTACACAGATGCGAGAGAGTTCGGGTGCAACGGACAGCGCCTTTGAAAAACTGCAAACCAACAGTTTTAAAATCAACAAAGCAGTCAATGCGGTGAAAAATACATTTATTGTTTTAGGCGGTGTGATTTTGGATACCTTTTCCCCTGCCATAGAAGCAGTCACTGGCGGTATACAAAAGCTGTGTAACTGGATTTCTTCTTTACCTATGGGAATACAGACAATAATTGTGGTTATCGGTACACTTATAGCCTCCGCAGGGCCTTTGCTTGTTGTTCTGGGTACGCTGATGACAAGCATTGGTTCTCTTGCACCAATGTTCAGTACGGCGGTGACGGCTGTTTCTGCCTTCTCCGCAGGTCTTGCTTTGCCCATTGCCCCAATCGCCGCCATAGCCGCCGCAGTAACGGCTTTGATACTGATTATTGCCGATTTATATAAAAACAACGAGGATTTTCGCAACAACATTCAAATCATCTGGAACAGCATAAAGGAAATTTTAAGTACCGTATTAACGGAGATACAGACGAATTTTTCATTTGTATGGGACGCTGTGAAGGTTATTGTGGAAACGGCACTGAACTTAATTGTTGCTACAACACAGGTGTTTGCAGATGCTCTCAGCGGAAACTGGGAAAACATCAGCAGTGACATTACAAACATTGTTACTATACTGAAGGACGGTATTTTAAGCCTGTTTACCGTTTTAAAGGACGGCATTTTAAATCTCATTACAAATGTTCTCTATCCTAAGCTTGTATCTGTCTGGAATACCATTAAAACCGCTGTTTTGCAGAAGGTGACTGAGATAAAAACAAATGCCGTAAACAAGTTTAATGAACTGGTAACATCTTTGGTAAATATGGGTTCTTCATTTTACAATGCAGGCGTTAATGCTTTTCAAAACTTATGGGAAGGCATGAAGGAAATCTGGAGAAGTCTGAAGGACTGGGTGACGGATACCATCAACTGGCTGAAGGATAAGCTTGCCTTTTGGCGGTCGGCAAATCGGGAAATGAGTGACGATGCAGACGGCTCTCATGCAGGCGGTCTGGACTATGTTCCTTTTGATGGGTATAAGGCAATTCTTCATAAGGGCGAAAGAGTTTTGACGGCGCAGGAAAACAAGACATATCAAAGCAATGTAACCACAAAAAGCGGAGATACCAATGTAACAGTGACGCAGAATTTTTACAATTCCTCGGAAAACACCGCACGAAAGGAGCAGAAAGAACTGCAAAGAACCTTCAGAAAACTTGGCTTTACGGGAGTGTGATGAAATGAAAGCCACGGAAACCTTAATCTATACCAATACGGCAACAAACCAAAGCGTAAGCATCTCGTTTTTATCAAATCTGATACCAACAGCATTTGATGAAGATGTGGATGCTTCTTTTTATACCGATAAAAACAGCGGACAGGATGGAGAAACTCTACAAAACCTTGATTTGGAGCCAAGAGAAATCACTATAAAGGCTGTGTTTCAAGCTGACAGCAACTACCGTCTGTTTGAAAAACACATCAAAAGTGTGTTCAATCCGAAAACGGAAGGCTTATTGAAATATTCTGACGGAGAATATACAAAGTCTATTTCCTGTTATCCGAAAAGCATACCTACATTTTCATATACAAACGGTAAAGGCAGTCTGGAAACGGAACTGATCTGCTACGGCACTTATTGGAAGGAGCAGACCATAACCGATAACCTTGCCAGTATGAAGTCCTCCTTTGTCTTTCCACAACACTTCACTCCTTACACCCTTTTCGGAGTAAAGGCGGCACAGCTTGTAACGAAAATCAATAACACAGGTGATGCAGACAGCGGTTGGACGGTACGGTTTGTATCCTCCTTCGGTTCTGTAAAAAATCCGTATATCATCAACCGAAAAACAGGAGAAGGTGTGTATTTTACAGAGGAAATGACTAAGGGTGATGAGCTGCTTATTGATTTTACAAAACAACAGCCTGTTATCTATAAAAACGGCAAAAAGGATTTTTCTGTTTTAAACGCACTCAAAAGTAGTTTTTTCAAGTTCTTTGTAGGAGAAAATGAGATTGAATACGGTGCGGAGGAAAATGTAACCAATCTGGAAGTTTATTTTAACTACAATCCGTTGGTACTGTAAGGAGGATTTATGAGAGTTGACATTTATTCTGATTTTACGCTGAAGGACATACTCCAGTCCTACAGCAGTATCCAGTTTTCGGAATGTATCCGAGATGTGGGAGATATTCAGTTATCTTTTACAGATAACGAGGTTTATAAAAACATAAAGGTTACGGAGGATGTTCTTGTAGTTGGAAATAACGCTTACTTGGCAGAAAACAAGCATAAAACCGACAGCAAGGATTTAAGGAAATACGAAATCACAGGCAGACATATTACTTCTGTACTTTCTTGGCGGTGCGTCAAAGGCTTTGAAGTGCCAGTGGGTGAAACCTATGAGGACGCCTGTATCCGACTTGTGCAGGAAAATTTTATTTCTCCACCAGACAAGAAACGCACAATCCCAAATTTCACATTTAAAAGACTTGGACTGTCTCAAAAAAACACAGTAAAACGCATCTATGAGGCAAATGACTGCTTGAGTATTTTGAAATTCATCAGCAAGCTCGGCGGTTTCGGTTTCTGGCTTGAGTATGACATTCAAGAAAAAAAGCTTGTGTTTTGCTGTGTCCCTGTTTCCGACAGGAGCAGTACAGTGATTTTCGGGGATAAGTTCAACAACATTTCCGAAACAGATATTTATGAGGAAACCTCAGACTATAAAAATGTGGCATATCTTTATACCGAGCCAACGGAAACGGAGGAAGAAAGCTACACAGCTTACGGTGAAACAGATGCAGAAGGACTGCTTCGCAGAGAGTACGTGGAGAAAGGCAGTTTCGTTGAAGATTTACTGGAAGGACTGAAGGAGAAATCCAAAACAACAGGTGCGGAATTTGTAATTTTAAATTCCGAACAGTATCAGTATAACAAGGACTATTTTCTTGGAGATACAGTGCTTTTAACGGATACGGACAGCGGTCTTGCCTTGGCAAAGCCTATAGAGAAAGTAACGCATTTTTATGAAAAGACCTATGAAATGGAGATTACCTACGGTGATACTATTCCCACGATTTTTACAAAGAAATGAGGTGTTTTGATGAGTATAACCTATTTTCCTTTTGATGCCGTGGTGGACAGTGACGGAAACTATGACAGAACATACACCAGTGAGCAGTTTGCTCTGTATTTCAGCAAGCTGTTCTCAAATGGCGTTTATGGTGCGGACTCCACAGGCCTGCAAGTAACAGCCTTAAACGGAAATATGTATATCACCGTTGCGGCAGGTGCATTTTTCATTAACGGCAGATTTTATGCCAATGATGAGGACGAAAACATTCTGATTACGGCAGGAGATGTTCACTATGGCAGATATGACCGAGTGGTGGCAAGAGCGGACTTTGTAAACAGAATGTGCGGTGTTTATGTTTTGGAAGGAACGCCTTCCGCCAATCCGACCGAACCAAACCTCACACAGACCGCTGACCGTTTTGAAATTCCTCTTGCCACAATCTATGTTGCGTCCGGTGCCACAAGCCTTACTCAGTACAACATCACAGATGAAAGAATCGGTGTGTACTGTACCTTAACAGGCTTTACGGCAAGCGACTATTTCACTGCATACAGTAAAGCCTATCAGCAGTTCAGCGATGAAGTGCAGGAAAAAATGAATACCCAGTTTTCCGCACAGGAGAATAAAACAAATGCACAGCTTGCCAATCAGCAGGTGGAGTTTTCTCATCTGCAAAGTGCTGTCAATGAATGGTATCAAGGCGTTTTGAATGATATTTCGCAATTACAGACTTTTGACTTTGACAACATTGCCTCTCGTATTGGGGCAACGGTGACATCAAACATTACGGATACGGTAATTACGGAAACCATGGTGCTGAATAAAGTGAAAATTGCAGAACGAATCACTAATATCGGAGATACGGTTATCCGCTGTGTCACAAAGGCATGGGATTCTGACGGCAGTCATGTACTTTTAAACAGCACAACGGAAACAACCATTACAGATGATGTGATTACAAGCGTTGTCAGCCAAAACTGAAAGGAGGAAAAACATGGATACAGCAGTATTTGCAACATTAAAAAAGCTGATTGGAAAGAAAACTGATTCCACGGATGAAACAGTAAACGGAAAGCTAAATACAGTCATCAATAATACTTCTGCAAGCACTTCGGCAAATGCAAGCGGTACAATAAGCCAGAAACTAAGCTATCTCATCGGTACTTTAATTGGCTCATCTAACGCTACAGGCGGAAGTGCCACGGCAGGAACGGTTATGAGTAAGCTGAATGCACTGCTTTCCTCTTGGACAGCGGCAAGAGCAGGATACCTTGACAACATCCGTTCCTACACCATTACCAACAACAGTGCAAGCAGTACAGGTGTGTTGAGCCAAAAGCTGAGTTATCTCATTTCCCAACGGCAGGCAAGCCAAACAGGTACGGGGACAACTATATTCACCACATCTATTACGTCACCCACTTATTCCGACAGATATATCTGCATTGCAAAGTTTGTAGCACCTGTTAGTGGTATTTATAAAGTAACCGTAACAGCCAATGCACAAGGTTATTCCTCAAATATAGATGTTAAAAAAATTATTACTGCCACAGCATCTTATTGTTACAATGCAACCAATACCAACTACAGCTATGTCGGAGGCAGAACCATTGACCAGAATGCATCTTATGATGCCTCTTCTGTGAACAGTGTCAGTTATGTAAGCAAAACAGATTCTTCCTCCTTGGCTTGGAGTGATTATATTTCGGACCGAGGAAGTACTTTGTTTTCTCTTATGCCAAGCATCGGAACAATTCAAACGAGTACATCTGCGGCAGTAAGCAAAACCTTCAGTATGTATTGCACAGCCGGAGAACAGGTACAGCTTGTGGAGTATTGCTCCGGTTCAAGAAGCTATTATATTCATTCCGTAAATGTAACGTATCAAGGAAGGTGATTTGATGTTTGAAATAAGAAATGAAACAGAAATCTGGTATAAAACGAAGGAAATGCCGGACTGGGTTCATTATGGTTCTCTTTTGGTAATGGAACCTGTTGAAAAAGAGAAATTTGCGGTGAAACGATTTGATGTGGAAACAGGAGAATATGTACTCTCTACGGATTGTAAAACCTGTTTTTATAACGGCGTGGAGTATTCTGTATCAGACGGATATTTTACCGTTCCCGCAAAAAAGGAAGAATTGCCTGTTTATCAGCCGAATGATGCCGAACTTGCCATTATGGAAATGCAGGCGGATATATATGAACAGCAGGAACAGAATAATCTGATGTTGATGGAGTCCTTGGCAGACTTTTATGAAACATTGATGGGAGGAGATTAAAATGACAGAGATGTATTTTCAGCTTGTAATTAACCAAAGAAGAACCTGTGATGAGAAAAATAAAACCGTGAAGTCTGTGCCGAAAACACAGCTTTCGGCTGTAAAGGACTTGCTCAAAGAACGCGGATATGACTTGAACGGATATAAGGCGGAATAACCGCCTTTTTTAGTTGGGAGGAATGAAAATGAAGGATTTTTGGAATGTAATTCAGCTTGTGATTTCGGCACTGGGCGGATGGCTCGGATATTTTTTAGGCGGCTGTGACGGACTGCTTTATGCACTGATTGCCTTTGCTGCAATGGACTATGTGACAGGCGTTATGTGTGCCGTTAATGATCATACGCTTTCCAGTGAGGTCGGTTTTCGTGGCATCTGCCGCAAAGTGCTGATTTTTATGTTGGTGGGCATTGCAAATATACTGGATGCAGATGTTGTCGGGACAGGCAGTGTTTTGAGAACAGCGGTGATTTTCTTTTATATTTCCAATGAAGGTGTCAGCCTTCTGGAAAATGCCGCACATCTCGGTCTGCCTGTGCCGGAGAAAATAAAGATGGTGTTGGAACAACTCCATGACAGAGCGAAAAAGGAGGAGAAGTAAAATGGCTTACACCAATAGTTCTCTGGTATCCTATACCAAACTTAGTCCGAACCATTCAGGACATAGAACACATTCCATCGACAGAATTACACCCCACTGCGTAGTGGGTCAGTGTTCTGTGGAAACTTTAGGAAATATCTTTACACCGACTTCCAGACAAGCAAGCTGCAACTATGGCATCGGACCCGATGGAAGAGTCGGAATGTATGTTGAGGAGAAGAACCGCAGTTGGTGTTCGTCCTCCAATGCAAATGACCAAAGGGCCGTCACAATTGAGTGTGCATCCGATACGAAACATCCATATACTATGAACAGCACTGTGTATGCAATTCTTATTAAGCTTTGCGTAGATATCTGTAAACGTAATGGCAAGAAGAAACTTATCTGGCTTGGGGATAAAAATAAGACTCTGAATTACTCACCAAAATCTGATGAGATGGTACTTACAGTTCACAGATGGTTTGCCAATAAGTCCTGTCCGGGTGACTGGCTCTATGCCAGACTTGGAGATTTGGCTGCGAAGGTTACCGCAGAGCTTTCTGGAACTACTTCTGGTAGCGGCAGCACTGCTCCTACCACTCAGATGTACCGTGTACGCAAGTCTTGGTCTGATGCCAAGAGTCAGATTGGAGCTTATAAGGTACTGGACAATGCCAAGAAAAAGGCAGACGAGAATTCTGGCTACAAGGTTTTTGATGCCTCTGGAAATGTTGTCTACCCTGCAGCATCCACACCGGCGCTCACTCCTTCCAAGGATACTTCCTATAAGGTTCAGGTCAGCATCGCCAATCTGAATATCCGTAAGGGGCCGGGTACCAACTACGACAGAACCGGTCAGTTCACTGGCAAGGGCATCTTTACCATTGTTCAGGAGTCCAAGGGAGCAGGCGCTACCCTCTGGGGCAAGCTCAAATCCGGATCCGGATGGATTTCTCTTGATTTTGCAAAGAAGTTATAAGACACACCTTTTCACAGGGTCTGTGGGAATTATCT
>OKRY01002995.1_pt1 | contig 12747 bp, 7 predicted proteins | sample 1601121 | NCBI WGS metagenome assembly OKRY01 (sample SAMEA3541546, study PRJEB24748) | human gut metagenome | biome: human gut; feature: human-associated habitat; material: faeces | place: China | collected 2012
AGCCATGACCATGGCGGCACCGGCGCGCAGGTCGGTAGCGCGCAGCGGCGCGGGATGCAGCTCCTTCACGCCTTCAATGACAGCGACCTGGCCGTCGACCTGGATGTTTGCGCCCATGTGGATCAGCTCATCCACATAGCGGAAGCGGTTCTCCCAGATGCCCTCCGTCACGATGGAGGTTCCCTTTGCCAGCGTCAGCAGTGCAGTCATCAGCGGCTGCATATCCGTGGGGAAGCCGGGATGCGGCATAGTCTTGAGCTTGAGCGGCTTCAGCTCGCCGGTGCGCTGGATACGCAGCGCGTCGTCGAATTCCTCCACCTCGCAGCCGGCCGCGCGCAGCTTGGCGGTGATGGGTTCCATGTGCTTCGGGATAACGTTGTGCAGCGTGATGTCCCCCTTCGTGATAGCGGCGGCCACCATATAGCTGCCAGCCTCGATCTGGTCGGGAATGATGGAGTAGTTGCAGCCGTGCATCTCCTTGACGCCGTGGATCTTGATGACGTCGGTACCGGCGCCGTGTACGTCTGCACCCATCATATTCAGGAAATTGGCCAAATCGACAATGTGCGGCTCACGGGCCACGTTTTCAAGAATCGTCGTGCCTTCGGCCAGGACGGCGGCCAGCATGGCGTTCATCGTGGCACCGACGGAGACCGTGTCAAAAAAGACGTGCCCGCCGACCAGATGCTCCGACCTGACGTGGATCTGGCCGTACTCCACGGAATCCTCCGCACCAAAGGCGGTAAAGGCTTTCAGGTGTTGGTCAATCGGGCGCGGGCCCAGATTGCAGCCGCCCGGCATGGCGACCTGACCGGAGCCAAAGCGGCCCAGCAATGCGCCGAGAAAGTAGTAGCTTGCGCGCATCTGGCGTGACAGTTCATTGGATACCTCGGTGCTGTCCAAATGCGACGTGTCAATTTCATAGGTGCTGCGGCTGACCATGCGGATGCTCGCACCCAGCTCGCTCAAAATCTGCAGCGATGCCATGACATCACTGATACAGGGCAGGTTTTCAATCAGGCACTTCCCGCCGGCCAGGATCGTGGCCGGGAGTATGGCAACCGCGGCGTTCTTTGCGCCGCCAATGTTGACATCGCCAACAAGCGGCTTACCTCCGCGAATAACGTATTTTTCCAAGTGTAGCTCTCCTTTGTGCGGTAATCGGCTCGTATACCCTCTGTACAGGGCCGACCTATAGTACACACTTTCTAAGATTATACAACATTTTGCACTAATTGAAAAGGCCTGTCCCCTGCAATTGCAAAATTTTTGTGAAACAGCACAAGATATGTTGACCATGCACTGTAATTTCGCCGGAAATCACATACCCGAGAACAGCGTATAGGCGCTGAACAGCGCGCCGTTATAGGACATCTCAAAATGGCAGTGGTTGCCGGTGGAGTTGCCCGTGGAGCCGACATAGCCGATGACCTGCCCCTGCGTGACGGCCTGCCCCTGAGAAACAGCGATGCTGGACATGTGACCGTACAGCGTCTTGTAGCCGTTGCCGTGGTCGATCTCCACATAGTTTCCGTAGGAATAATGCCAGCCTGCAGCAATGATCGTGCCGGAGTCGGAGGCCAAAATCGGCGTGCCGTAGGCAGCACAGATGTCCGCGCCGCGGTGGCCGTTGCCCATCCAGCGGCTGACGTACTTATAATTCGGCACAGGCCAGATGAAGGAGCCGGAGCCGACCTTGGCAATCATGCCATTCTTCAGCTTCGTGCCGGTGACGGTGATTTCCGGGGTCGGGGCCTGCAGCACATTGTAGGCCACAGCCTGACGGTCCGTGACCGCGCCGTCGATCATCGTTGTCTCGTAGGTGATCTCCTCGGAGCCGTCTGCACCCTCCTGCAGGGTCACGACCTTGCCGAAATCATACTGGTCGGACTCGGTGTTCTGGGTGTCGAACGGGATGGCGACAGTTTCTGTGTCGCGGCGGACGACCTTGACCTTGATGAGCTCTGCCGAGGACGCACCGGTGGTGATGACCGTGCCCGCAGGAATCTCCTGGTCGAGCGTCAGCAGTTCGGGGTTCATCTGTGCCAGAGAGTCAAACGAAACGCCGGTAGCGTTGACGACGCTCTCGACGGTGTCGCCGTCGACGGCTGTATAGGTGTGGATGCCGCCGCCCTCGGTCAGGGCGTTGATGACGTCCGCGTAGGAGCTGACAGACTCCTGCAGATAAACACCGTCCACGAGGCGGATGTTGTGGGCAAACGCCGTGTAGACGCTGCTGTCCATCGCATTTTCAAACGGTGCCTTGATGTTTTCCAGATAGCTGCGCAGGTGGTCGCCCTCGGTGGTGACGTAGAGCAGCTGATCATCGACGTAGACAGCCGTGCCGTTGATGATCTCATCACTGGCCGTGCGCAGGATGGCGTTGGCGATCTCGCTCTCGGTCATCGTCTGATTGCCGATGGAAAGCGAGTAGGTCGGGTAGACATCCCAGCTTGTGTCCTCCACCGCAGAGCCGGAGGCCTGCAGCATACGCTTGGCCGTGTTGATACGGGACTGCACGTCCTCACGGGCATTTTCAAACACCTGCTCGCTCTCCACGTAACCGACGTTCTCGCCGTTCACCTGCACATTCAGCACAAAGCGCAGCCCCAGCCCGCTGCGCACTAGGACCACAAGCCCCGCTGCGGCAACTGCCGGGAGTATGTAAGTGATGGCGTTCCAGACAACGATGGAGTATTTTCGGATGCCGCTGGCAAGGTACTTTTTCTTGGCACGGCGCACATCGCCATCCTCGCTCTCCACGAGGGTATCGGGGATGTCGCGGATATGACGGATGCCCGAGGCCATCCGCACGAACGGGCTGGTCAGGTCCTCAATCAGCGTGATAATACCGATCAGAATCGGGCGCAGGACAATGAGCAGCAGATTCAGCACGGTATCACCGATGCCGCGCACAACAGCCCCCGCTCTGCGGCCTACGCAGACAAAAACATACTCGACCCAGAAGCCGACCATGTACAGCATATCGCCGACAGTGTTGCGGCGGTGCAGGTCCTGCATGTAACGGGCTGCCTTGCGGCGGTTATCACCGCGCTTTTTTTCCTGCGATGAGTGAGAAAAGCGCGTTACAGGGGTCATCTCCGGGGGTTCGGTGATGCTATCGTTTTTCGGATTGGGATCAGTTTGGATGGGATTCAAAATACGGAAGCTCCTTTCCGTGTGAAGCAAATTTACGTGGGGTCCGCACCGCAGGGCAGACTGTGCAGCTGCCAGCCCGTCAGCAGCCTTTCCTGCCGGGCCAGGGCGGCCATATCCTCGGGCAGCGGACACTCCACACGGAGGGGCTTCCCTGTCAGCGGGTGCGCAAACGCAAGGATGCCGCAGTGCAGTGCGTGACGGCGCAGAAGGATGTCCGACCCGCCGTACAGCGTATCCCCCGCCAGCGGATGGCCGATATAGGACATGTGTACGCGAATCTGATGGGTGCGGCCGGTGCGCGGCCAGCAGGCCAGCAGACTGTGGCCCGGCCCCGCGGCCAGCACCGCGTACTCGGTCAGGCTGTACTTGCCGTCCGCGCACACGCAGCGGCCAATGATGGAGTCACCGCGCCGCGCGATAGGCGCTTCGACCCGGCCCGGCCCCAGCGGCATTGTACCCTGCACAATCGCAAGGTAGCACTTGTGGGCTGACCCGGCCAGCAGCGGTGCGGCAAAGGCGTTTTTCGCGCACAGCACCAGGCCGCTTGTGTTTTTGTCAATGCGGTTTACCGGGCGGAAGATGCCGCTTTCCCCCCGCTGCTGCAGGTGGTACAGCCAGCCGTTGGCCAGTGTGCCGTCAGGGTAGTTCAGCGTGGGGTGCACGGCAATGCCCGCGGGCTTGTTGAGCACCGCGGCAAAATCGTCCTCATAGGCGATGGAAAACGGCACGGGCTGTGGGGTCACACTCGTCTCCTGCTCTGGCGGGAGCGCAAAGCGGATGCACTGCCCGGCGTGTACAGGCTCATTCGTGCGGATGGGCTGGTCGTCGGCGTAAAAGCCGTCACCGTCATATTTGACGGACTTGATCAGTCCTGCCGTAACCCCCTGCATGCGCAGGAACAGCCCCAGCTTGCAGCCCTCGTTTTCCGGCGGCACGGTATAACGCAAAACGGTCACAGTACCGCCCTCCTTAAAGCCTATATGAGGGTATTATACCACAAAATGCCCTGTGATGCAAACCCCAATGTCTGGCAGAAAGGTACGCTGCAACAGCAAACGGCCCTCCCGGAGGAGAGCCGTTTGTGTTATTTCTGTGATTGCAGCTCCGCGGCGCGCTCCAGCACGGGCCGGAGATACTGCCCCGTGAAGGAGTGCGGGTTCTGCGCGACCTCCTCCGGGGTGCCGGTGGCGACGATGGTGCCGCCGCCGCTGCCGCCCTCGGGGCCGAGGTCGATGATATAGTCGGCGCGTTTGATGACGTCGAGATTGTGCTCAATGACGATGACCGTATTGCCCGCATCAACGAGCTTATCCAGCACCTTGACCAGGCGGTGGACATCGGCCACATGCAGGCCGGTGGTAGGCTCGTCAAGGATATAGACGGTCTGCCCGGTATCGCGGCGGGCCAACTCATTGGCCAGCTTGACGCGCTGCGCCTCACCGCCAGAAAGTGTCGTGGCTGCCTGGCCCAGCTGGATGTAGCCAAGGCCGACCTCCTGCAGCGTTTGCAGCTTGCGCGCGATCTTCGGAATGTTGGCGAAAAATACGCAGGCCTCCTCCACCGTCATGTCCAGCACGTCGGAGATGGTCTTGTCCTTGTACTTGACCTCGAGCGTTTCACGGTTGTAGCGTTTGCCCTTGCAGACGTCACAGGGCACGTAAATATCCGGCAGAAAGTGCATTTCAATCGTCAGGATGCCGCCGCCTTCGCAGGCCTCGCAGCGTCCGCCCTTGACATTGAAGCTGAACCGCCCGGGGCCGTAGCCGCGCATTTTGGCATCCTGCGTGTTGGAAAACAGCGTGCGGATGTCGCCAAACACGCCTGTGTAGGTGGCCGGGTTGGAGCGCGGCGTGCGGCCAATCGGCGACTGGTCGATGCCGATGACCTTATCGACCCACTCCATGCCCTCGACCTCCTCACACTGGCCGGGGCGGCTGCGCGCACCGTTCAGGGCGGCAGCCAGCGTTTTGTACAGAATTTCGTTGACAAGCGTCGACTTGCCGGAGCCGGACACGCCGGTAACGCAGATCAGCTTGCCGAGCGGGAAGTCTACGGTAATGTCCTGCAGATTGTTCTCATGGGCCTTGACGACGCGCAGCGCCTTGCCGTTTCCCTCGCGGCGTGTCTCGGGAACCTCTACGAATTTGCGGCCAGACAGATACGCGCCAGTGATGCTGCGCTTGACCTTGCAGATGTCCGCGACGCCGCCTGCGGCGACGATCTCGCCGCCGTGGACGCCCGCACCGGGGCCGACATCGACAATATAGTCGGCCTGCCGCATTGTGTCTTCATCGTGCTCAACGACGATCAGCGTGTTGCCAAGGTCGCGCAGCCGCTTCATCGTTGCAATCAGCTTATCGTTGTCACGCTGGTGCAGGCCGATGCTCGGCTCGTCGAGCACGTAGAGCACGCCGGTCAGCGCACTGCCGATCTGGGTCGCCAGACGGATGCGCTGGCTCTCGCCGCCGGACAACGAAGCCGCACCGCGGGAGAGCGTCAGATAGCCAAGGCCGACGCTCTTTAAAAAGCCCAGACGTTCTTTTACCTCTTTAAAAATAGGCGCACCGATCATCTCGTCCCGGGTGCTGACCTTGGCCGTGTTGATAAAGTCCAGTTCCTCGTTGACGCTCTTGTCACAGAAATCGGCAATGTTGATGCCGCCTACCGTCACGGCCAGGCTTGTCGGCTTTAAGCGGCGGCCATGGCAGGCGGGGCATTCCTCGCTGGACATGACAAGGGCGATTTCCTCCTTGACCCACTCGCTGCTCGTCTCGCGGAAGCGGCGCTCCAGATTCGGGATGATGCCTTCGAACTGGTTAAAGTAGGTGCCGGAGCCAAACATGCTCTCGCGCTGCATCTCAATACGCTCGTCACCCGTGCCGTACAGCAGGGCGTGCAGGGCCTCCTTGCTGAAGTCCTTAACGGGGGTATCGAGTGTAAAGCCGTAGCGCTTGCCCAGCGCCTTATAGGTCATTTCGGAGATGGAGCCCTCGGCGTAATACCAGCCGCTGGCCTTGATGGCACTTTCCCGGATGGACTTGCGCTTGTCGGGGATGACGCGCGCCGGGTCGACCTTCATGAAGGTGCCGAGACCCGTACACTTCTCGCAGGCACCGAAGGGATTGTTGAAGCTGAACATCCGCGGGGTCAGCTCCTCGACGGAGATGCCGTGCTCGGGGCAAGCGTAGCTCTGGCTGAACATCATCGGTTCACCGCCAATGACGTCGATGACGACAAGCCCGTTTGCCTGCGCCAGCGCGGTTTCTATGGAATCGGCCAGACGCCCGCGGACCGTGTCGTTGATGACCAGACGGTCCACGACGATCTCAACGGTGTGCTTGATGTTCTTTTCGAGGTTGATCTCCTCGCTCAGATCGTACATGTTGCCGTCAATGCGCACACGTACAAAACCGGCGCGGCGGGCGGCGTCCAGTTCCTTGACCTGGGTGCCTTTGCGGGCACGGACTACGGGGGCCAGCACCTGGAAGCGGGTGCGCTCCGGCAGCTTCATCACCTCGTCGACCATCTCATCAATAGACTGCTGGGTGATTTCCCGCCCGCAGATCGGGCAGTGAGGCACGCCAATGCGGGCATACATCAGGCGCAGGTAGTCGTAAATTTCGGTCACGGTGCCCACGGTGGAACGTGGGTTGTGGCTGGTGGTCTTCTGGTCGATAGAGATGGCAGGCGAAAGGCCGGTGATCTCGTCCACATCGGGCTTTTCCATCTGGCCCAGGAACTGGCGGGCGTAACTGGAAAGGCTCTCCATATAGCGGCGCTGGCCGTCGGCGTAGATGGTGTCAAAGGCAAGGCTGGACTTGCCGGAGCCGGAAAGTCCTGTCATGACGATCAGCTTATTGCGGGGCAGCGTCAGGTCGACGTTTTTCAGGTTATGCTCCCGCGCGCCCTTGATGACGATGCGGTTGTTGGGGTCGATTTGAATCTTCGATCGGCGCTTTGTTTCTTTCACTTCGGTGCTCAACTTTTGTATTTCCCTCTTCCCTTGCGCTTTTTGGCAGTCGCCTTGCGCTCACTGGTATCGGCTGCGGTAGGGTCTTCCCCGCGCTCCAGCCGGGCAATCTCGTCGCGCAGCTGGGCTGCCAGCTCAAACTGCAGCAGGCGCGCGGCTTCTTTCATCTCTTTGGTCAGGCGTTCAATCGTCTGCTGGCGTTCCACGCGGCTCATACGGTGCTGGCGCATGCGCTTGTTTTCCTCGCTCATGCTGATCTCCAGCCCGCCGCCGATGGCCTTGACGATGGTCTTGGGGGTGATGCCATGCTCTTTGTTGTAGGCGTCCTGGATGGCACGGCGGCGCTCGGTCTCCATGATGGCGCGCTCCATGCTGGGCGTGACCTCATCTGCGTACATGAGCACAACGCCGTTGGCGTTGCGGGCCGCGCGGCCGATCGTCTGAATCAGGCTTGTCTCGCTGCGCAGGAAGCCTTCCTTATCGGCATCCAGAATCGCAATCAGCGATACCTCCGGCAGGTCCAGACCCTCGCGCAGCAGGTTGATGCCAACAATAACATCAATTGCGCCGACGCGCAGGTCCTTGATGATCTCCATGCGCTCAAACGTGTCGACCTCGTGGTGCATATATTTCGTCTTGACGCCGTGTTCCTCCAGATAATCCGTCAGATCCTCGGCCATCTTGACGGTCAGCGTTGTGACAAGTGCGCGCTCGCCACGGTCAATGCGGGTGCGAATCTCGCCCAGCAGGTCCTCAATCTGGCCCTCCACCGGGCGCACCATGATAAGCGGGTCCAGCAGGCCGGTGGGGCGGATGACCTGCTCCGCTACGCGGCTGGAATGCTGGCGTTCATATTCACCGGGGGTTGCAGAAACAAAAATTTTCTGATGGATTTTGGCTTCAAATTCTTCAAATTTCAGCGGGCGGTTGTCAAACGCCGACGGCAGACGGAAGCCGTATTCGACCAGCGTTTTCTTGCGGCTGTAGTCGCCGCCGAACATACCACGCACCTGCGGCAGCATGACGTGACTCTCGTCGACCATCAGCAGGAAATCATCCGGGAAATAATCCAGCAGCGTTGTGGGCGTGGAGCCGGGCGCACGGCCTGACAGGACAGCAGAGTAGTTCTCGATGCCCTTGCACATGCCGACCTCCTGCAGCATCTCCATGTCGTAGTTGGTGCGCTGCTGGATGCGCTGGGCCTCCAAGAGCTTGCCCTCCTCGGTGAATTTTTTGACCTGCTCCTCCATCTCGGCCTGAATCTTTTTCAGGCCCTCCTGCATCTTTTCGGGGCCGACGATATAGTGGCTGGCCGGGAAGATGGCAACATGACGCACCACGTTCTTGTGCTCGCCGGTCAGCGGGTCAAACTCCACAATGCGGTCAATCTCGTCGCCAAAGAACTCGACCCGAATCGCAAATTCGTCGTTGTAGGCCAGGTGGATGTCCACCGTGTCCCCTTTTACGCGGAACTTGTTGCGGATGAAGTTCATGTCGTTGCGCTCATATTGCAGCTTGACCAGGCGGCTGCAAAGCTCGTCGCGCTCCATCTGCATACCGGGGCGCAGGCTGATGACCATGCTGCGGTAGTCGATGGGGTCGCCCAGCGAGTAGATGCAGGACACCGACGCCACAATGATGACGTTGCGCCGCTCTGACAGCGCCGCCGTGGCCGAGTGGCGCAGACGGTCAATCTCGTCGTTGATGGCGCTGTCCTTCTCAATATAGGTGTCTGTGGACGGGATATACGCCTCGGGCTGGTAATAGTCGTAGTAGGAGACGAAATATTCTACCGCATCATCGGGGAAAAAGCCGCGCATCTCGGTACAGATCTGACTGGCCAGTGTTTTATTTGGCTCCAAGATCAGCGTCGGGCGATTGCACCGGGCGATGATGTTCGCCATCGTAAACGTCTTGCCGGAGCCGGTGACGCCCAGCAGCGTCTGGGCGTCGTCACCCTCATGGATGCCCTGCATCAGCGCTTCTATCGCCTGCGGCTGGTCGCCGGTGGGCTGAAACGGTGCCTTTAAGTGAAAGACTTCGTCCATAGTCGTTCCTTTCGTGTACAACAATTAGTTGTATAATGATTATAGCACGACAAATTTTTAATGTAAATAGGTTTGCCGATATTTTGTACCCAAACCACAGAAAAATGCGCCCTGCCGGGACACGGCAAGGCGCATGGGCGGCGTTCAGCGGCTGGCAGCCTGCAGCACGCCGCTGTTTGCGCGGTATTCCGGCAGGCTGCCGCGGTTCAGCATCGAACAGCCATCCTCCCCCGCTATGATGATATGATCCATGATCGTAAAGCCGAGCTGGCCGGTGACCTCCATAATATGGTAGGTCGTCAGGCGGTCCGCCTCGGACGGAATGGCCAGCCCGGTGGGATGGTTGTGTGCCAGAATGCCGCAGGTCGAGTTGGTGCGGGCCACGGCGCGCAGCAGCTTGCGGGTGTCCACGGCCACGCGGTTGGGAACGCCCTCGGCAATGCGCAGGTCCTGCACAGGGCGGCAGGCGTCGTCCAATAAAATCAGGTAGAGCTGCTCATTCTGCACACCGCGGAACAGCGGCTTTACGTAGGCGATGGCCGTCTCTGCCGAGTTTAGCGACAGGCGGGTCTTGCGCTTTTTCAGCTCATAATAGCGGCTGCACGCCATGACGGTAGAAATCAGCCGCGCACTTTTGGGGCCGACGCCCTCGACCTGCATCAGCTCCTCGGGCTCGGCCTCCAGCACCTTGCAGAAATCGCCGAAGTGCTGAATGAGTCTGTGCGCCAGCGCGTTTGTGTCTGCCCGCGGGATGGAGAGAAACAGCAGATATTCCAGTGCCTCGTGTTCGGCCAGGCTGTCCAGTCCGTCTCGCTCGACACGCTCCTGCATGCGTGCGCGGTGTTTCGCGTGGAGATTTTCGTCTGCCATTTTTTCACATCCCATCTTTACGTTCTGCTGGTTTTATTATATACTGTAAAAAGACTTTTGCCAACCGTTTTTACTGATGAATTTTTAAAGAGGACACGATGAAAAGTTTTACCGCAGGACCCAATGAAAACGGCGTGCGCCTGAGCCGCTTTGTGGAGGGCGTGACCAAGGATATGCCCTGCAGCATGATGTACAAGGCGTTCCGCAACAAGCGCATCAAGGTCAACGGCAAGCGCGCCGAGCCGGATACCCGCCTGAGCACAGGCGATTTGATCGAACTGTACATCAACGACGAGTTCTTCCCCGTGGGCAAGCCCGCTGCCAAGACCGCCAAGCCGCGTAGGCAGCCGCCTGTGACCGTGGTGTATGAGGATGAAAATTTTGCGGTGCTCTACAAGCCCGCGCACCTGCTCTGCCACAGTGACCGCACCGGCGACGCCAATCTGGTGGATGCCTTTGCGGCCTATCTGGAAGCCAAGGGCGAGTATGATCCCCACGCAGAAAAGCGATTTGCCCCGGCGCTGTGTAACCGGCTGGACCGCGGCACCGAAGGTCTGGTGCTGGCCGCCAAGAGCTACGCCGCGCTGCGCGACCTGAACGCCATCATCCGCGACGACATGATGAAAAAGGAGTATCTGACCATCACGGTGGGGGCACCGCCGCAGGGGCGGTTCGTCGCATGGCTGCAGCACAGCGAGAAAAATAACAAGGTGCGCATCCATGCCCGTGAGAGCGAGGGTTACAAGCAGATCATCACCGAGGTGACGGTCATCCGGCAGGCAGGGCCGTTTGCGCTCTGCCGCATTGGGCTGATCACGGGCCGCACCCACCAGATCCGTGCGCATCTGGCGTATCTGGGCCATCCGGTACTGGGCGACATCAAGTACGGTAACCACAAGATGAACGAGCGCACCGGGCTGAAAACACAGGCTCTCTGCGCCCAGCGACTGACGTTTTGTACGTTTTATCGTTAAAATTTAAACAATCAATGTCGTACTGCATCGCAGCTGCCTGCTACGCTATAAGTAAACCATATCGTCAAAATTTTATCAAGTCCTTTTGCAAAGATTTTGGTTTTTCAGTACCAAACAATCGTCCAAAAACTCCGCGAATTTTGTCCATATTGCCAGTCGGTCAAAATTTTCTCGATAAACTATTGATTCTGCACATTGTTAATGTTATAACTAAGTTGTGCAGATCTGCTGCCCTGTCCGACAGCTGCCTTCTGCTGGTTATCAGGATATCATCCGCCTGTGTCAGAGCTGTGTTCAAATTGCCAACAGGCGGTAAACATCCTGCAAAGATTTGTCCGTGCAGGAAGAGTAAATGATAAATTTACAATTCCTTTATGTTATTATAGGAGAGGATGGTTTATAATGGATTTTACGGAACTGTATGCTCAGAAGAAAATGACCGCCGCTCAGGCTGCCGCACTGGTCAAAAGCGGTGACTGGGTGGATTACGGCTGGGCTGTGAACACCCCTGTGGCGGTGGATGCCGAGATTGCAAAGCGTCTGCCTGAGCTGGAAGGTGTCAACTTCCGCGGCGGCATCCTGATGTGGGTGCCCGCGATCTTCCAGATCGACGATCCCGCTGCACACATGACATGGAACAGCTGGCATATGGGCGGCATTGAGCGCAAGGCCATTGCACAGGGCTTCTCCTTCTACTCCCCCATCCGTTATTCCGAGCTGCCCCGCTACTACCGCGAAAGCCCGGATCCGCTGGATGTGGCGGTGTTCCAGGTGACCCCCATGGACGAGCACGGCTACTTCAACTTCGGCCCCAGTGCATCTCATCTGGGTGCTGTGTGCGAAAAAGCCAAGAAGATCATCGTTGAGGTCAACAAGAACATGCCCCGCTGCCTTGGCGGCATGGAGAACTGCATCCACATTTCTCAGGTCACCGGCATCGTGGAAGGCGAGAACCCGCCCATCGGCCAGATGGCCGCTCCCGGTGCTGCTACCGAAGTGGATCTGAAGGTTGCCAACCTGATCGTTCCGCAGATCCCCAACGGTGCCTGCCTGCAGCTGGGCATCGGCGGTACATTCTGCCGCCAAGAATCTTCTTCTGATTCAGCTTGCCAAGAACAATATTGGCATCTGTTACGCAAGGATTCTCACCGCCGCGCATATAGCAGGCCGGTCCAGGTGTTGCACCCGCACTCTTAGGTCCTACCTTTAAGGCACCGCCTTCATCAATCTTTGCAATGGAACCGCCGCCGGCACCGATGGTAATAATATTAATCATCGGGATTCTGGCCGGATATCCTTCTACATAACGCTCATTCGATACCTGCGGTGTATAATTTTCAATTAAGGAAATATCTGCGCTGGTACCACCCATATCAAAGGTAATAATCTTGTCTGCTTCGCACTGTTTGCCAATATATGCAGCTGCGATAACACCGGCACTCGGTCCGGACAATGCTGTCTTAATCGGGCAGTCGATGGTTTCTTTTATTGAAATGATGGAACCATTGGACTGGGTTACATAGGGCTCTACCTGAATACCAAGCTTCGCAATGGAATCACGGAAATTATTTACATATTTTTCCATAACCGGTCCCAGATAACTATTCATAACCGTTGTACTCATACGGCTGAACTCACGGAACTCCGGTGCCAGCTTGCTGGAAATCGTTATCCCCGAACGCCGTCAACGGCACAGCGCGCTTCAGTTCTCTTTGGCGTCTAAATG
>OKRY01002996.1_pt1 | contig 12744 bp, 9 predicted proteins | sample 1601121 | NCBI WGS metagenome assembly OKRY01 (sample SAMEA3541546, study PRJEB24748) | human gut metagenome | biome: human gut; feature: human-associated habitat; material: faeces | place: China | collected 2012
ACAGCTTGGAACTCGGCATGATCCGCTGCGTGGATGACATCCGGGAGCAGGTGCGACGAGAAACCGGGCTGTCCCTCACGGATGCCCAAATCGAAAATATGCTGGCAGGGCAGCCCTGCACGGTCAGCGATACAGTGATGAGACAGGTTGGAACAAGAACACCGTACACCGCATCGTAAAAAATCCAGCATACTGCGGAAAGGACAGGTATCCGCCCATTGTCGAATATACCTTATTTCAAAAAGCGCAAGTCCTGTGCCAGCGAAAAGCCCCCACTTACACAGAAGCCTTAAAGGATATTCGCGGTGACATTATCTGCCCCGACTGCAACAGCAGACTGGAATGGCAGACGAAAGGCCATCGATGGCGCTGCCGCCACTGCGCAGCATTCTCCGTCCAAATTGCGCCGGATATTCTCCTGCAAAGCATCGCTACCACAATGAAACGCTTACAGGATAATCCTGACAGCATCAATGACCAGCCGCTGTCACACAACACAGTATCCATTGAAGCCGAAAAGCAGCAAGCAGAAATCGATGAAATGTTATCCGCCGGGGAATTTGATGCAGCATCACTTATCCAAAGCGTCCTTTCTCGCGCAGATACGCAATATCTCTGCTGCACAGCCGGAAATTCTGACCCCATGACTCTCCGCATCAAAGAAGCCCTCGCTGCTGCACCGCCCTGCGATACGTTTGACACGAAGCTGTACCATGCCATTGCAGACAAAATAGTTTTGCACAGAACCACTCCCATTCAGTTGAAACTTATAAACGGAATGGTCGTATAAGGAGAATCCCATGAACCGCGAGAGAAGAATCATCGTCATTCAGCCCAACATGAAAGCATCCAAAAGCACGACATCCCGCACCAAGCTGCACGTTGCCGCGTACTGCCGCGTCAGCACTGAGGAAGAAGAACAGCAAGGCAGCTTTGAAATCCAAAAGGAATTCTACACTGACAAAATCAATTCCACCCCCGAATGGAAGCTTGCCGGGATTTACGCCGACGATGGTATCTCAGGTGTCCACACCAAAAAGCGTGACGGATTCAACCAGATGATTCAAGACTGCAAGAAGCACAAAATCGACCTGATCCTTACAAAGTCAATTTCCCGCTTTGCCCGCAACACCGTAGACAGCATCCAATATGTGCGGATGCTGAAGCAATTCGGTGTCACCGTCATATTTGAAAAAGAGAACATCAACACCAGTACCATGAATTCCGAAATGCTCCTTACCGTGCTGAGTGCCTTTGCACAAGCTGAGAGCGAATCCATCTCGCAGAATATTTCCAGAGGAAAGCGCATGGGATTTCGTCACGGAAGATTCTCCTTCCCCTATGCGCAGATGCTCGGCTACCGCAAAGGTGCAGACGGTCAGCCGGAGATCATCCCCGAACAGGCTGAACTGATTCGGATGATTTACACCAGCTACTTGCACGGCGACAGCTTGCAAACCATAAAGGGCAAGGTCGAAGCAGGCGGTTACAAAACCGTGCGTGGCAACACCACATGGTCAACGCAGGCGCTCCTACGCATCTTGCAGAATGAGAAATACTGCGGTGATGTCCTGCTGCAAAAGACCTTTACCGACAATGTGCTGACCGGCGGTTCGAAGAAAAACACCGGCCAGCTGCCACAATACTACATTGAAAACAATCACGAGGGCATCGTCACTAAGCAGATGTACCGCGAGGTGCAAGCTGAAATCGCCCGCCGCAACAGCAAGTCCTGCGCGAACCGACGCAAACAAAAACGCGGGAGGTACAACAGCAAGTACGCCCTTTCCGAACGGCTGTATTGCGGGGAATGCGGCAGCCCTTATAAGCGTGTGACTTGGAATATTCACGGCAGAAAGGAAATCGTCTGGCGCTGCGTCAACCGTGTCACCTACGGAACAAAATTCTGCCACAATTCACCCTCTGTGCAAGAAGAAGTCCTGCATCAGACCATGCTGAGAGCCATCCAAAATCTGGCCGACAATTACACCGATGAAGTCGCCATGCAGATCAACGGTATCCTGCATGATTTGCAAGGCGGCACAACAGAACTAGAGAAATTACAGCAAAAACTCGCGGACTCGCAACAGGAATTTGACCGTCTGCTGGACATGTCCCTTGAATGCGATGCGTCATTCCTCGACGAAAAATTAAAACACGCAAGCGAGGAAATCGACAACCTGCAAAAACAAGTCGACCAGCTTACTGCCAGCCAGCAGAAAGCTGCAAATCCGAATCTCCAACTGACCGACTCCGACTTCCGTATTACCGAATATTCTGATACCCTTGTCGCAAGAATCATCGAGAGAATCGAGGTCATATCTGCTGTAAGAATCAAAATCGAATTTATCGGCGGATACACAGTGACAGTCCCCTTGCAATCCTAATATCTATGCATGTCTACCGTAAAATCAACACTTTATTTGTTTTTACTCTCAAACTCTTTTAATGAGCGTCAATTCAAATGCCAACTTGCAGACAATATCCCTTCCCTTAAATCCCGATGCCTCCTACCTACTAATATCGCGGAACAACACGAACATGAATTTATAAAAGCATCTTGACATTTTTTAGTAAAACGCCTATAATAACGTCATAGTAGATTAAGGGGGTGCCACATGCACACAGCTAATATTTTTCTTTCACCCGCGTTGATTGCCAAGATGGTCCGATGCATTGAAGATGCTGTTGGCGATGATATCCGCGCCGATATTCGCCAGCACGATCTCCAAACGAAAAACAGCGTTCCGTCTCGAATTTGGGATTTGCTAAATACCAATATCATCAAGACGCTGGACACTGAAGATTGTACAATTGCGAAGGCTCATCGCGGGCCATGGGAAATGCTGGTCGTGTATGAAAAATCAACACATTGCATCTTCACTTTCATGCGTGAAAAGCGCTTTGCTGAACTTCGTAATCGCCAGCATAAGAGAAGATGTATGCATTATATCGATATGCTTGCAAGACAGTTTAATGCAGATTTGTTAGCCGATCAACAACAACTTAGCCTTTTCCCTAACACCTTTTCTGATGAGGATCGCCTTCCGGAACTAGTTCAAACAATGTTGAGTGACCTTGAAGGTGGTGTTGAAGTTGTCCGCCATCATGTGCTCGTCTTGTTTGATACTGTCGGCTATCAGTTAACGCATGTTCGTGCTGTCATGGTCACTCCATCTCTGGATATTGCCCAGAACAGTGAGCAAGATTGGTCCCAATACATTGCAGCCGATGAAAGCACAGTGGTTGAGAAAGTCCCCAATTCCAATGTTCCCGGAAATCAGCCAAATCGAGGTCTCCACCTTACTGCAAAAGCTATGGCTCGGCAAAAATCTCGCCCCAAGCAAAAAGAGTTGGAACGTACCACAAAAAGAGAAAGTTGATTACTGCTAAATTAGGGTCGACACAGTGTCGGCCCTAAAGGCGCTTCCACAGCAAATACTCTATACGTGGTGCAATGCCAAATAACTATTAATGAAAGAGGATCGCCTATATGAACACCCAATTTAATGGAGATCGCTTGAAAAAGGCACGCATTTACAGAGGACTGACCGTTGCTGACTTAGCTGAACGCGTTGGTTGTCAACGGCAAACCCTATCAATGTATGAGATTTCAAAAAGCCAACCAACGGACAAAAAAACTGTTGTCCGGTTGGCGCAAGCGCTAGGCTTCCCCATTAAATACTTTTATGAACCTTCCAGCGCAATTGCTTCCGGAACAGTCTATTTCCGTTCTTTACTCACAACAAATAAGAAGTACCGTAGTGAACAAATTGTCAAAATGGACTATCTTTCGCAGATTTACTCTCTGCTGCAAGACTATGTATCATTTCCCGAATTTGTTTCTCTCGACCTACCTGATAATATATCCCCTGAACAAGCAGCTTATGCCTTGAGAGACGCATGGGGGCTTGGAAGAGGTCCCCTAGACAATCTGGTATCTATAGTTGAACAGCATGGAATTTTAGTAACTTCCATTTCTACCAATACCAATGATGTTGATGCATTCAGTCAATTTATGCAGACAGGGGATGTTCCAACATTCATCATTGCATATTCAAACAATAAAACTTCGGCGGTACGAATTCATTTCGATATTGCTCACGAATTAGGGCATATCTGCCTGCATGAATGGAGCGAAGATATCGAAGATGTTTCCAAAGAAGAATTCAAGCGCAAAGAACGCGAGGCAAACGACTTTGCCGCAGCTTTCTTGCTACCGGAGGAAACGTTCAGAAGAGATGCTGAACGAGGACCACAAACTATAACTTATTATAAACAACTAAAGAAGAAATGGAAAGTCTCTATCGCTGCGATGATCCGCCGATCCGAAAAGTTGGGAATCATCACCACAGATGATTATCAAAATCTAATTCGGATTATGCAAAGACGCGGGCTTCGCAAGGAAGAGCCTTTGGATGACACCCTTATTACGGCAAGTCCTGCGCTACTCAAAACATCGGTAATCATGCTGTTGCAGGAAAATGTTTTTACTCCTGCAGAATTTATGGAGGAACTTTCCGATTCCTATGGATTAAGCATTAACGCCACGGAAGTTGAACGCTTACTGGACTTGCCTGCCGGTACTTTGGCAGCCCACAAAATAATTAAGCTTCCAAATTTACAATTAAAGAGAAATGCCACTTAAAAGCATTACACCGTAAGATATTTAAATCCAAGTTGTCAGTGTGGTGATTTTTAGAGTGGCAACCCCAATAAATTAAATATAGGCCACTTTCTTGTATCATACAAAATTGGCAAAGCCAGTGGTCGATTTTCAATGTATGCTTTGCCGAAATCGCTAATTGCCTCGCGGCGGTTGGTCGGTTTTTGGGGTAGTTAATCTCATTTTTGTTTTTGTGCGTTTATTTGCAAAAATTTCATAAAATTGATTGCTAGATCTGTTGCTATTTTCGTTCGTCTTGTGTATACTATAAGTAGGAAAGCAGACGACATTCTGCTGGTGGGCTAGCACCTAAAATCCGATCTGATGCAGGACGCAAGGACCTGTGGTTGGCGGGCAACGATAAAACCCGAAAGCGATGCAGGGCGTAAGGACCTGTCGGTTGGCGGACAACGATAAAACTAGCCACAAGGGACATCGGACAGCACTGCGGTGTTGTAGGTGTCCCTTTCTTTTTGTAAAATGTAGAATGCAACAGGAAGTTTATCATGACGAAAAAAGAAGCCTTGCAAATCGTTTTCTCCTGCGCAGCTTCCTATAAGGAAAACCTAGCGGGAAGAAGCCTTTTATTTGTTACGACTGACAAGCATAAGACCGTTCGGTGTCTGGAAGTTACATTTGACGGCAGCAATTTTCTGCACATGACAGGCTTTAAGCTGAACAAGAAGGAAATCAGTGCAAACAACTTCTTTAGTATGTGCTGCGACAAGCGCTTGTCTGAGTCAGATTTTGAGTTTGCAGCAGACGGCACGACCGAAATGAAAATGCGCGTTCTTCCCGGATTGGTGCAAAAGCATCTTTCTGCTAAGATGGTTGGGGATTACAATTTATCCCAGCCGAAATTATACACTGACAAGCTCGCCGGATCAGTTGGTGCTTGTATGGGCTTTGTCCGCAATGGCGGCAAGGGGCGTTTTGTTCCCAACACCGTATTGGAAGGCGATATCCGAAGCATGGTTAAAGGCAGCGCAGATAGAATCGTCATTACATATCGAAAGCAGCGCGGAGACGCGCTCTATACAGAAATCGTATACACAGCCAAAAAAATTGATTGGACGGCTCTTACCCTACCGGAAGAATACCAATATCTTCCCTTGCCATAGGCAGTCTTTAGAGGCGGTATTCTAATACAAAATTTTCGGTCATCAAATCAATGTTTTATAAAACAGCGGCCTTGTCTAAGCCTTTTTATAGGGTATCTTTTTTGTAACATAGAGACAAGGTCACTTGCGATTGCAGGTGACCTTTTTGTTTATATGTTGCAGTCTTATGATACTGTTGTGCAACATGCATTTGCCATATTAACAAACGCCGTCTTCATTCGGGAGAATTCCGAATGAAGGCGGCGTTGTTTCTGATATGTTATTTTACCCCTTTTCAAACTCCTTCGCCACATCCTGCAGCAGCTGTCTGATGGGCAGGTGCTGGGGGCAGACGCGCTCGCACTGGCCGCAGCGGATGCAGTCCGAGGCGCGGGAGCCGGGCCCGGTGTGGACATCCTCATAGTAGTAGTCCGCGTTCCAGTCGTGGTGGGTGTGCTTCGTGTTCATGATGGCAAACAGGTCGGGGATGGAGATATGCTTCGGGCAGCCGTCGGTGCAGTAGCGGCAGGACGTGCAGGGGATCAGGTCCTTTTTATGGAAGATCTCCTGCACCCGGTTCACGGCGGCCAGCTCGGCATCGTTCAGCGGCGTAAAGTCCTTCATGTAGCTCAGGTTGTCCCGCATCTGCTCCATGCTGCTCATGCCGGACAGCACCATCAGCATACCGGGGAAGCCCGCGGCAAACCGGATGGCATAGCTGGCGGGGCTGCCGCCGTGCAGGGCGTCCAGCACGGCTTTTGCGTCGTCGGGCAGGTTGACAAGGCTGCCGCCCTTGACCGGCTCCATGACCAGCACGGGCTTGCCATGCCTGCGGCAGACCTCATAGCACTTGCGGCTCTGGACGGCCACGTCGTCATAGTCCAGATAATTGAACTGGATCTGCACGACCTCGATGGCCGGATAGTCGGTCAGAATCTGCTCCAGCACGGCGGCGCGGTCATGGAACGAGATGCCCACATGGCGGACCTTGCCCTCGGCCTTGAGGGCGAAGGCCGTCTCATAGGCGCGGCAGTCCCTGAAGTGCTGGTAGTTTGTCGTGCTTTGGGAGTGCATTAAATAAAAGTCAAAGTAGTCCACGCCGCAGGCTGCAAGCTGGCTCTCAAAGAACGGGCGGATGTCCTCTTCCTTTTTAAAATAGGACCCGCTCAGCTTGTCGGTCAGGACATAGTCCTCCCGCGGGTAACGGCTGGTCAGGCACTCCTTCAGGGCCAGCTCGCTCTTGCCCTGAAGGTAGCCGTGGGCCGTGTCAAAATAATTGAAGCCCTGCTCCAAAAAGCAGTCCACCATCTGTTTCGTCTGCTCCATATCGACGTCCTCGCCGATCATGGGCAGGCGCATACAGCCGAAGCCGAAATTCTTCCTGATCTTTTCCATTTATAAATGCTCCTTTCGCAGGGTTTACCTTTCACGGATCTCTCCGGGGGAGGTTCCGTTTTTCCGGGCACGGCATGGCGGGCGCATACAGAATGCGCCCCTACAGGGGAACGCGCGTTATAACGTAGGGGCGGATTCCATATCTGCCCGCGGCGGCTTACGCCAGCTCAAACATCCCGTGATACAGCTGGTAATACTCGCCCTTTTTGGCCAGCAGCTCGTCGTGGGTGCCGCGCTCGATGATATGGCCATGCTCCAGCACGATGATGGCATCCGCGTTGCGCACCGTGGAAAGCCGGTGCGCGATGACAAACACCGTGCGGCCCTCCATCAGGCCGTCCATGCCCTTCTGGATCAGCGCCTCGGTGCGGGTGTCGATGCTCGACGTGGCCTCATCCAGAATCAGCACCGGCGGGTCGGCGACGGCGGCGCGGGCGATGGCCAGCAGCTGGCGCTGTCCCTGGCTCAGGTTTGCGCCGTCGCTCGTCACCATCGTGTTGTAGCCCTGCGGCAGGCGGCGGATGAAGGAGTCGGCGTTCGCAATTTTGGCCGCCTTTTCAATTTCCGCCTGCGTCGCGTCCAGCTTGCCGAAGCGGATGTTGTCCGCCACCGTGCCGGTGAACAGGTGGGTGTCCTGCAAGACGACGCCCAGCGAGCGGCGCAGGTCGTTTTTCTTGATGAGCCGCACATCCATGCCGTCGTAAGTGATGGACCCGCCCGACACCTCATAAAAGCGGTTGATGAGGTTGGTAATCGTGGTCTTGCCCGCGCCCGTGGAGCCGACAAAGGCAATCTTTTGCCCCGGCTTGGCGTAGAGCGAGAGGTTCTGCAGAATCATCCGGTCCGGCGTATAGCCAAAGCTGACGTCGTGGAACCGCACGTCGCCGTGCAGCGGCTCGAGCGGGACGTCGGGGCGGCGGCGGTCACACCAGGCCCAGCGGCCCGTGCTCCCGGCGCACTCGGTCAGCGTACCATCGCTGTTTTCCCGCACGCTGACCAGCTCCACCGTGCCCTCGTCGATCTCCGGCTTTTCCTCCATGACCGTGAAGATACGCTCCGCGCCCGCCAGCGCCGCCAGCAGGAAGTTGCCCTGCTGGGTCAGCTGGTTGATGGGCAGCGTCGTCTGGCGCACAAAGACCAGATAGCTGGCCAGGCTGCCGAGGTCGGACCAGCCCCACATGACCATGAGGCCGCCGACCACCGCAATGACCGCGTAGTTCAGGTAGCCGATGCTGACGACGGCGGGAATCATCGTGGCGGCGTAGCTCTGCGCGCCGGTGCCGGCCTCGCGCAGCTTTTCGTTGCGGGCGGCAAAGGCGGCCATGTCGGCCTGCTGGTGGTTGAACACCTTGACGACCTTCTGCCCGGCGATCATCTCCTCCATGTAGGCGTCCAGCTCACCAAGGCTGGCCTGCTGGCGCGCATAAAAGGCGCGGCTGCGCTGTGTCGAGTAGTTGATATACCAGAACATGGCAATATAGCCAACGACCACCAGCAGCGAGAGCCGCCAGTTGAGGATGAACAGCAAAAGCAGCGTGCCTGCGACCTGAATAAAGGTCTGGATGACCACCGCAAAGCTGTTGTTCAGCGCGTCTGAGATCGTGTCCACGTCGTTCGTGAACAGGCTCATCAGATCGCCCTTGCGGTTCGTGTCAAAGTAGTGCAGCGGCAGCGTCTGCAGATGTGCGAACAGGTCGCGGCGGATGTCCTGCAAAATTTTCTGCGCGGCACGGACCATGAGCTGGGTGTAGCCCAAGGTAGACAGTGCGCCGACGATATAGATGCCCGCGGTCAGCGCCACGACGCCGGCCAGATAGGCGGCGCTGCCGTTTTCCAGCACGCCGTTGACGATGGGGCGGATCATGTAGGTGCCCAGCAGCGCGGCCAGCGCACTGACCGCCGCCAGCAGGCCGACGACGCCGAGCATGATTTTGTGGCGTCCCAGATAGTCCATGAAGCGGCGCAGCGTGTGCCGCAGGTCCTGCGGGCGCTTACCGCCGAATGGCTTCGCCATCTGCGTCGCCCCCTTTCATCTGGGAATGGTAAATTTCCTGATAGATCGTATCTTTTGCCAGCAGCTCGTCATGCGTGCCCACGGCATGCAGCCGCCCGTCGTCCAGAATGACGATGAGGTCGGCGCTCTGCACTGACGTGATGCGCTGGGCAATGATGAGCTTGGTCACGCTGCCCAGTCCGGCCAGCGCATGGCGGATGTCCGACTCCGTCGCCGTGTCCACGGCGCTGGTGGAGTCGTCAAAAATCAGCACCTTCGGGTGCTTTAGCAGCGTCCGCGCGATGCAGAGGCGCTGCTTCTGCCCGCCCGAGACGTTGCACCCGCCCTGGCCCAGGTCGGTGTCAAGGCCGTCGGGCATACGGGACAAAAATTCGTCCGCACGGGCGGCGCGGCAGGCGGCCCAGAGGTCGTCGTCCGTCGCGTCGGGATCGCCCCATTTCAGGTTGTCGCGGATCGTGCCGGAGAACAGCAGGTTCTTTTGCAGCACGATGCCGACGGCGTCCCGCAGGGCGTTCACGTCGTAGCCGCGGACGTCGCGCCCGCCGACCCGGACCGTGCCCTCGGTGGCGTCGTACAGGCGCGGAATGAGCTGGACGAGCGTCGTTTTGGCCGCGCCCGTACCGCCGATGATGCCCACCGTCGCACCTGCCGGGATGTGGAGCGTGATGTCGGAGAGGGCATTTTTCTCCGCCTTGGCGTTGTATTTGAAGCTGACGTGGTCAAAATCGATTTGGCCGTCGGGGATGGTGTCCACCGGCGCGGCGGCATTCGCAAGGTCGGGCGTCTCGGTCAGGACCTCACGGATGCGGCGGGCGCTGGCCAGCGAGCGGGACATCTGCAGAAAGACGCCGGAGAACATCATGACCGAGTTGAGCACCTGTAAAACATAGCTCAAAAACGCCGTCAGCTGGCCGACGGACATCGTGCCGACGAGGATATAATTGCCGCCGAACCAAAGGATGCAGACGATGGCCGTATACATGACGGTCTGGAACGCAGGCAGGTTAAGGACGGCATAGCGGAAGGTTTCCGTCGAAGCATCGCTCAATTCCGTGTTGACGGTGTCGAACTGGGCGTTCTCGTAGCCGCCGCGGACGAACGCCTTGATGGCACGGATGGCGGTCAGGGACTCTTGGATGCGGCCATTCAGGTGATCCACGGCGCTCTGCTGGCGGCCATAGAGCGGGCCGACCTTTGTGACGATCCAGGCGAGGACGGCGGCCAGGATCGGCGTTGTGACGAGGAATACAATCGTCAGCCGCGGGCTGAGCACGCAGGCCATCGCCAGCCCCATGCAGAGCATGACCGGGCTGCGCACCAGCGGACGCAGACCGGCGTTGACGGCGTTGAGCATGACCGTGACGTCGGTGGTCATGCGGGTGACGAGGGACGCATCGGAGAAGCGGTCAAGGTTGGCGAAGTCGAATTTCTGCACGGCGGCATACTCCGCCATGCGCAGCTCCGCCGCGAACCCGTTTGCGAACCGCGCCGCGTACCGCGCATACAGCAGCCCCGTGATAAGCGCAAGCACCGCGCACAAAATCATCAGCCCGCCCTGCCGGAAGATGACGGCCATATCATGGGCGGGCACGCCGTCATCCACGAGGGTGGACATCAGGACGGGGATGACCATTTCAAAGATACATTCAATAAAGATCAGCCCCACCGCCGCGAACAGATCGCGCCGGTACGGGCGGGCATAACGGAAGATTTTGCGCAGATCCTGCATGGGTGGCTCCTTGGGGTGGGGGTAGGATGGTTGTTAAGGAAGGGCGGCGGTGAATGTTGTAGGGGGCGGCGTCCCCGACGCCCCGCGGAATGAGCGGCGGCGCGAACAACCCGGGAGGGATGAATCTCTCCCCTACAGGCGGATCGTTGACGGGATTTGACGTGAAGTTACGGAGGGGTCAAGACCCCTCCCTACGGAGCAATAGATACATGGGCGGTAATGGCAAGGCTGCGGGCCGGGCATGCCCGGCCCCTACGGGGTGCCACAAATGGGTTGCGGACGAGAGGGGCAAGGGAGGGCGGCAGCCCGCCCCTTCGTAGTGTGCGGTGGCTGCCCGTTGACGGGTTGCCACGGTAGGTTGCGGGCGGCTGCCGCTCCCGGTTCAGCCACAAACAAAAAAGGAGCAACCCTCATGTCAAACGAAACAAACGAAACTCCCAGCCAGGGCCGTAAGGTCGGCATTGCGCGCTTTTTTGAACTGCTGGGCCGCGACCTGTGGCCGCTGTATAAATCCGGCATCCTCTGCGTGCTGGGCTTTCTGCCCGGCACGGCGCTGGCCGTCTTTGGCATGATGGCCGGGTCCGCGCTGCTGACCGTCGTCGGCGGTGTGGTCGGCGGCCTGGTCGGCGGGCCGTTCCTGTCCGGTATGATCGATACCGTGCTGCGCGCCCTGCGCGATGAGCCCGGCTACTGGTGGAACACCTATAAACGCGCCTGGAAGCAGAACTGGCGGCAGAGCCTTGTGCCCGGCGCACTGCTGGGCCTGTTTGTGGGCAGCTGGGCCTGGATGCTCCGCGCCCAGGCCGAGAGCGGCAACACCAGCACCGCCCTGTGGGTCGCCTCCTTTGCGGGCATCTTCGTCTGCACGGGCTTCTTCACCTGGCTGCTGGCGCAGGTGCCGCTCGTGGATCTGCCGCTTGCCCAAATCGCCAAAAACGCCGGGCTGATGTTCTTCGGGTTTTTCCCGCGCACCGCGGCGGCGGCGCTGGTGCTGGCCCTGTACTGGGGCGCAACGCTGCTCTACCTGCCCGCCACGATCCTGACGATTTTGGCGTTCGGCTTCTGGCTGCCCGTCACGATTGCCCTGATGATCGTCTACCCGGGTCTCGAAAAGGTCTTTAAGCTCGAGGAAACGATCAACGCCCGCCGCGCCGCCGAGATCGAGGAGCGCATGGCGCAGAACCAGCCCAAATTCGACCAGTAAGGGGGACCCGGTATGGAAAAAAATACCGTCCTTTTGCAGGACACCGAAGCCTTCATGCACGGTGAGCTGGACAACGTGACCGTCCAGCAGAACTGCATCGTGCTGGATCTGGTGCAGGGCGGCTATGTGCCCTACGGCTGCTACACCAGCGCACCGATCCCAATGCCGCTGTTTGATGCGCTGCGGGTCAGCTGGAACGCGGCCTCGCCCGAGGACACGGCGGTGGAGGCCCAGGTCCGCGTCATGGTGGACGGCAACTGGACGCCGTGGAACAGCTTTGGCAAGTGGAGCCCCAGTCTGCACCGGGAAGGCCCGCCCTACCAGGCGCGCGGCCCCGTGCAGCGCTGGCCTGACCGCCTGCAGCTTGACAGCAAATACGCCACGGCGGTGCAGCTGCGCATCTACCTTTACTCCAAAAATGAGAAGATGAGCCCTGCTGTTATGCTGCTGGGGGCCAGTGTGCGGGTGGTGGATGTCATCCCCGCGCGCGGGCGGCTCGTCAACGCACGGCTGCACCTGATGCCCTACACGGCGGCCCGCCGCGCCCCGGCGCTGCAGCCCTGGATGGACGCGGCGATCTCGGCTTTGGCTCGATCACAGTGCAGGGCTGTGGCTCGGCAGGCTTTTCGCCGTGAT
>OKRY01002997.1_pt1 | contig 12744 bp, 13 predicted proteins | sample 1601121 | NCBI WGS metagenome assembly OKRY01 (sample SAMEA3541546, study PRJEB24748) | human gut metagenome | biome: human gut; feature: human-associated habitat; material: faeces | place: China | collected 2012
CCTCGGTCAGCTCCCCGGAAAGCATGAGATGACGCATCTGCTGATAGCCGATCTTCTGATTGTTTTCCTCTTTTTCTTTGTGGCTTTCAATCTCTGCATTCAGTTTTTTCAGAATTTCCGTGATTTTTTCCCGCTCGATCGGCTTTAAAATATACTCCCGCACGCCGTTTCTCAACATTTCCACTGCATAGGAAAAATCATCATAACCACTGATCGCCACTGTAAGCGGAATATGCTCACAGCTTTGCATTTTCTGAACCAGTTCAATGCCATCCATTTTCGGCATACGGATGTCGGTAAACATCACGTCGATCTCCTGCTCTTTTATGATTTCAAGCGCAGTCTCTCCATTGTTGCACTCCATAATTACCTCGATCGGTACACCACTTCGCATAATCATTGTTTTGATTCCCTGACGGATCATTTTCTCATCTTCAACGATCAAAACTGTCTTCATAACTTCTTAAACCTCGTCTGATTCTTCTCTTTTCTTACAATGTTTCTCAAATATTTTCTGCCTCTGCCGTCTCTAACTCGCTGTCTGTCTGGCTTCTGTGCGTGATTGGGATTCTGACCATAATTTTTGTATAGCATCCTAACTTTGATGCGATCTCGATTCCGTACTTCTCCCCAAACGCAATGTGGATACGATCCTGCACATTCTTAAGACCGATTCCATTGCCGGAGCCACCACCTGAATCAATTTTTCCGGCGATCTTCAACCGGAGTCTTTCCACTTCCTCTTCGGACATTCCTTTTCCGGCATCCGTGATCTCGATCACACAGTCATCCCCATCTAAAATACCTTTGATGTAAATATTGGTATCCTCTGCCATCTGCTCGATGCCATGATAGATTGCGTTTTCCACGATCGGCTGCAATGACATTTTCGGGATTTCCTGTTTTAATACCAGTTCCGGCAGATTCAGCGACAGATAAATCTCATAATCAAACCGCAGATTGATCAGAGCCATGTAGTTTTTAATGTACTCTAACTCCTGCTCCACAAGCACATTCCCGGATACCCACTTCATACTGTAGCGAAGCAGTTTTCCAAGGGCTGTCACAGCATCCGAAATGGCGTATTCCTCATCGATCTCAGCCATCATCTTAATGGATTCTAACACATTATAAATAAAATGTGCATTGATCTGATTCTGCAGAGCACGGATCTGGGAATTTTTGACCAGCAGCTGCCGGTCAAGATTTTCCTGCATCAATGTCTGGATGCGGTCAAGCATCGTATTTAACTGCGCGCCAAGTTCCCCCATTTCTTCGGAACTGTCTACCGAAATCCGCACATCCAGATCTCCTTCCTGCACCTGATGTACGGTTTTTAAAATTCCATACAAACGGCGAAGCAGATGCTTGACAAGCCAATTGATAAAAAAGCTCAATCCGATAAGCAGAAGAACCAGCAGCGCAACCGTAATATTCCGGGAACGGTATACGGCCTGCACATCCTCTGTGATATCCTCCACCGCTAAAAGTGCACCGCCCATGCCAGCCACCGGCTGATAGACACCTATCAGATTTCTTCCATTGACTTTTTCATACAAAACAACCGATTCCTTTTTGTCCTGAGTTCTTTCATACAATTTCTGTACCAGTGCACGGCGCTCTTTGGAATTGCTGTTTCCCATATACAGAGATAAAAGTTGATAAAAAAGTCGTAAATCAATTTGTTTCACCTAAAACGTATTATAATTATTTAAAGAGTGAAGTAATCGTTGTTAAGGATTTATCTTTTGAACAAAAAGGAGAAGAACAATACTTTGCAATTATGTGTTCGTCTATTCTTTCAAAATATGCCTTTTACCAATATTTTAATAACATGTCTAGAAGCTTGAAAGTAAAATTACCTCGTGGTAATACAAGCTCAGTTGTCGATCATGTTGCTGTAAGTATTGCTAAAAAGTATGGTAAAAAAATGTTACTTAAAGTAACAAAAACTAATATGACTAATTATAAGCGTATTAAAGATGTAATTTAAGGTCTTCCAAAGAAGACCTTTTTATTTTATAAAATATTTAATTCAAATGCTGGAATTTTTGTGTATTTGACACCTGCGGCATCTAACATACGTTTTGCAGCGCGATCACTGTCTGTTCCATTATATTTATCATCTTCATAAATAATTTCTTTAATACCACTTTGAATAATGGCTTTCACACATTCATGACATGGAAATAAAGAAACATAGATCGTACATCCTTGTAAATGAGAAATACTATTTAAGATGGCATTCAATTCTGCATGAACAACGTAAGGATATTTTGTATCATACAAATCTCCTTCTCTTGCCGCCCATGGAAACTGATCATCTTCGCATCCCCATGGAAGTCCATTATATCCTACTCCTACGATCTTATTTTCTGGAGAAACAATACAAGCACCTACTTGTGTATTGGGATCTTTAGAACGATGGGCTGATAGCTTTGCCACTCCCATAAAATATTGTTGCCAACTAATAATCTTTTTAGACATTTTATTCTCCTTTCAATTCATCAAGTTTTGCTTGAAAATAATCAGGTAAAGGACATTCAAACTCTAAATATTCACCTGTTGTAGGATGAATAAATCCTAATTTTTTAGCATGTAAGAATTGTCCATGACTTTGATCATCTTTTTTCTTTCCATACTTAGGATCTCCATAAACTGGATAACCAATATAAGACATATGCACCCTAATTTGATGCGTTCTTCCTGTTTCAAGTCGACATTCAATTAAAGACATATCATCATATCTTTCTAATACTGTAAAATTAGTAATTGCTTCTTTACTGTTGTTTTTTGTGACAGCCATTTTTTGACGATCATTGACATCTCTACCAATTGGTGCATTGACTTTACCATGAACATGTGGCCCACCTTGAGTGTGTTGTGGAATAACACCATGAACTAAAGCCACATAACGACGTGTAACACTATGTTCTTTTAACTGTTCACTCAATGATTTATGAGCTTTATCATTTTTTGCTACCATTAATAAACCACTTGTTTCTTTATCTATACGATGAACAATACCAGGACGATTCACACCATTGATTCCTGATAAATCTTTACAATGATAAAGTAAAGCATTTACTAAAGTACCACTATAAATTCCCGCACTTGGATGAACGATCATCCCTGAAGGTTTATTGACAACGATGACATCTTGATCTTCATAAACGATATCTAAAGGAATATCTTCTGGTAAAACATCCATATCCTTATTATCAGGAATCGTGATTTCAATAGCATCATTCATTTTAATTTTATAACTTGCTTTTTCAATTTTTCCATTTACAAGAACATGCCCTTCTTTAATATATTCTTGAATAAGTGTTCTTGATAAATCAGAAATTGAATTCATAATAAACTTATCTAAACGTACATTTTCTTCATTAATCTCTAATTTTCTTTTTTCCATTAATATAATCCTCAAATATAATCTCTAAAATAATCAATCCTACTCCTATTACTACTGCCATATCAGCAATATTAAAAATAGGAAAATCATAACCAAAAATAATAAAATCAATAAAATCTCTCACATATCCAAAATAAAGACGATCTGTTAGATTTCCAACAAGACCTGCAAAAGTTAAAACAATTCCATAACGTGTTAATCTTTGAGCTTTGGTTGTCTTACTAAAGTAATAAAACATAAAAATTGCTGCAGCAAGCGAAACAACTACAAACAAACTAATATGTCCTGATAACATTCCCCAAGCTGCTCCTTGATTATGCGAATATGTATAATAAAAGAAATTATCAATAATCGCTTGCGATTGCCCTAGCATCATCGAAGAAGACACTAATATTTTTGTAAGTTGATCTCCAATAACAACCACCAAAAAAGTAACAATATATAAAACCCAATTTTTCTTACTTATATTTTTCATCTAATCACCAAGGACATTATACAATAAAGCTTTTTAAAATCCTAGTATGACTTTTTTAAATACGTAGTATTTAAAACCATTTCAAATAGTTTATATTGCAAAAAAATATGATAATCTATAAAATAAATATGAGGTGAAAATATGAATCAAGAAATATTAAATAACATTATAGAAAAAGAGGTTCAAAAAAGTTCTATTACATCTAAAGATATCCCTGATTTAGATTTATATATGGATCAAATTATGACTTTATTTGATAGTCATTTAGCTAATAATAAGAAAAATGAAGATGATAAATTATTAACTAAAACAATGATTAACAATTATTCTAAATCAAAAGTTATTACTCAAGTTAAAGGAAAAAAATATACTAAAGAACAAATTATTCAAATGTTAATGATTTATCAATTAAAAAACAATCTATCCATTCAAGAAATTAAAGATTTACTTATTCCTATTTATGAAAGTAATACTGATTTATCAAAGTTATATGATCATTTTATTGAAATCAAACATTCTATAAATCAACAACTGCAAAAAATGATTCAACAAATAATTAAAGATTATCAATTAGATATAAATCAATATCATGATTTATTTTTACTTATTGCTTCTCTTTCAACACTAAGTTATTCTTTAAACAACATTGCTGAATCAATAATAGAAGAAAAATAGTTATAGATTTAAGCTATAACAAACTACAATTATTTAATCATTTACTATTTATTCTTTTTTCAATATAATAATCAATAAAAGTGAGGTAGCTGTATGAAAATTAATGAATTATTAAATAAAAGACCTACATTGTCTTTTGAAATATTCCCACCAAAAAACAATGAAAATGATATCACATCTATTTATGCAACCATTGATGAACTAGCAAAATTAAATCCAGATTTTATTTCTGTTACATATGGAGCAAATGGTTCTACATCTAAAAATACATGTAAGATTGCGTCAACCATTAAAAATAAATATGGTATTGAATCTGTAGCTCATTTAACATGTATGAATAATACAAAAGATGAAATCAAAGAAATTCTAGAAGAACTTAAAGAAAATGGTATCGAAAATGTCCTTTCTTTACGTGGCGACTATCCTAAAGATAGTGATGGTATTAATCATGGTGATTTTAAATATGCCAGTGAATTAAATGAATTCATTGAAGAAAACTTTCCTAATGATTTTTGTTTATCTGGTGGATGTTATCCAGAAACACATTATGAAGCTAAAAACTTTGAAGAAGATCTTTTAAACCTAAAGAAAAAAGTCGATGCTGGTGCAAAATACCTCGTTACACAAATTTTTTATGACAATCAATATTATTATCGTCTAGTCAGAGAAGCAAGAAAAATTGGAATCCATGTCCCTATTCTTGCAGGAATTATGCCTGCTCATAATCCAAAACAGTTAAAAAATATCGCAAAAATGTCAAATTGTTCTGTTCCGTTTGATTTAGCAGCGATGATTGATCGTTTTGCTGGAAATCCTAAAGCGGGAAGGGAAGTTGGTTTACACTATGCAACTTATCAAATCATCGATTTAATGACTCATGGTGTAGATGGAATTCATATTTATACAATGAATAAACCAGAGATTGCAAAAGAAATTTTAAAAAGAACAGAATATATTCGTGATGAATTTTTCAAAGATTAAAGAAAATGCTTTAAAGTATTTAGGATATCATCATCAAATACTTGATGAAAAAATGAATGTTTTGATTGATGAATGCATAGAGGAAATTGAAAAAATGAGTTCTTTTAGAGTAACTTATCGTAAATTTCCTCTTTCTTTTCATCCTTTAAGAATTGATGAAATTTCTTTAAATCTCGATTATCCAGACTTGAATGATTTATTTCAAAATTGTCATGATGTTGTTATTATTGGCTGTACTTTAGGATTACAGGTAGAAAAAAGATCTCATTATTACAGTCATATTGACATGACCAAAGCGACGATTTTTGATGCTGTCGCAAGTAGTTTTTTAGAAGTGAAATGTGATGAATATGAAAATGAACTACTGATTGGTAAAAGAACGTTTCGTTTTTGTCCTGGTTATGGTCGTGTCCCTATTGAACTCAATAAAGAGCTTGCTTTCATTATCGAAAGTTCTAAAAAAATTGGTTTGACTGTCCAAGAAAGTAATATTTTATTACCACAAAAATCAATGATTGGTTTGATTGGTTTAGGTGATAACAGAAAAGAAAAAACATGTCAGAATTGTTTACATATAAAAGATTGTAATTTTAGAAAGAGAGGTCAAACATGTTACGCGAAAGATTAAATAAAGATCTTCTTATTTTTGATGGTGGTTTTGGTTCACAACTTCAAGAACTAGGAATGAAGGCTGGAGAAATTCCAGAATATTATAATATTGAACATCCTAAAATAATTATTGATATCCATCATCGTTATTTAAAAGCAGGAGCTGATTTTATTACAACCAATACATTTGGCGCAAATCCCCTTAAATTGGAACAACATAAATATAGTTATCAAGAAGTGATTTTAGCGGCTATTCAAAATGCAAAAGAAGCTAAAAAAATCAAACCAGAAGCTTATATTGCTTTAGATATTGGTCCTATTGGTAAACTTATGGAACCGATGGGAACTTTAACTTTTGACGAAGTTTATCAAAGCGTTAAGCAAATGGTAGAACTTGTAAAAGAGGATATTGATGTTGTTTTATTTGAAACAATGACAGATATTTATGAATTAAAAGCGAGTATTTTAGCTGTCAAAGAGTGTAGTGATCTTCCTGTTTTTGCAACAATGACCTTTGAAACAAATGGACGTAGTTTATCAGGCTGTGATCCTCTTACAATGGTCAATGTCTTAGAAGGATTAAAAGTTGATGCTTTAGGGATCAACTGTTCTTTAGGACCAAATGAAATGGCTCCAATTATTGAAAGCATTTTAGAAAGTACCTCTTTCCCTGTTATGATTCAACCAAATGCAGGTCTTCCTCTTTTAGAAGATGGACAAACCGTTTATCCAATGAAAGCAGATGAATTTACCGATGCGATTGTTCCCCTTGTCAAAAAAGGAATCGCCATCGTTGGTGGATGTTGTGGAACAACACCTGAATTCATTCAAAAATTAAAAGAAAACTGTCCAGCAACAGTAACCCAAAGAGAAGTTTCTTTATTGACACGAGTCTCTTCAGGAACAACAACTGTTGAATTTGGAAAACATGTTGTTGTTTGTGGAGAAAGATTAAATCCAACAGGAAAGAAAAAATTAAAAACGGCTTTAAAAGAAGAACGTTATGATGAACTTGTTGTAGAAGCCATCAAACAAGAACAAGCAGGAGCTCATGTTTTAGATGTCAATGTCGGTTTACCTGGTATTGATGAACCAAAAGTTATGAAGCATGTTATTAAATTATTACAAGAAGTTATTCAACTTCCTTTACAAATTGATAGTTCTAATTTCCAAGCAATTGAAGAAGCTTGTCGTTATTATAATGGAAAACCACTTATTAACTCTGTCAACGGGAAAGATGAAACCATGGAAGCCGTCTTCCCTGTTGTAAAAAAATATGGTGGTGTTGTCATTGGCTTAGCCTTAGATGAAAATGGAATCCCTCCAAAAGCTGAACAAAGATTTGAAATTGCAAAAAAAATTATTAATAAAGCAAAAGAATATGGCATTGACAAAAAAGATATCATTATTGACTGTCTTGTTTTAACAGCCTCTGCTCAACAAAAAGAAGTCATGGAAACGGTTAAAGCTGTGGCTATGGTAAAAACACTTGGTGTACATACTGTTTTAGGGGTCAGTAATGTTTCTTTTGGTTTACCAAATCGTCCTTTACTTAATAAAACATTCTTAGCAATGGCTATGTCTGCTGGACTTGATTTACCAATTATCAACCCATTAGATCAAGAATTAATGAATACAATTGATGCATTTAATGTACTTTATAATTATGATCAAGATGCAACAAATTACATTCAAAAACAAGCTCAAAGTCAAGTTGTATTACCAAAACAAACTGCTTCATTTTCATTAAATGATGTTGTTTTACATGGATTAAAAGATGAAGTCAAAAAAGCAACGGAACTTGCTTTAGAAAAACAAGATGGTTTAGCAATCGTCAATGAAATACTTATTCCTGCTTTAGATCAAATAGGAAAAGATTATGAAACAGGTAAAATCTTTTTACCTCAGCTTATTCAATCTGCAGAAGCAAGTAAAATTGCTTTTGATGTTATCAAACAAACTTTTAAAACAACTGAATCTTCTAAAGGCCCTGTTTTAATTGCAACTGTTCATGGAGATATCCATGATATTGGAAAAAATATAGTAAAAGTTGTTTTAGAAAGTTATGGCTATCAAGTGATTGATTTAGGAAAAGATGTTCCTGCAGAAGTCGTTTTAGAAGCCTATCATAAACATCAACCTAAAGCCATTGGATTATCTGCTTTAATGACAACAACCGTTGTTTCTATGGAAGAAACTATTCATCTTTTAAAACAAGAAGAAAAGATGTGTCCTATCTTTGTTGGTGGTGCTGTCTTAACAGAAGATATCGCTCAAGATATCCAAGCAGACTACTATACAAAAGATGCTATGGCTGCTGTTAATTTATTAAATGATATTATATAAGGGAAGCTTAATTGCTTCCCTTTAGTATATAGTTTAATATTTGACCACACACATAAGCGTCATCATAAGCACGATGTGCATTTTCATTTTTTATATGCAAATAATGAGCTATTGTTCCTTGCTTATAATTATATGGTCCATGGATATATTTTCTTGAAAGTTGTAAAGTATCTACATAACAAATTTTTCCATCTAAGTCTAATCTATAGAAAGTTTCTCTTAAAAACGACATATCAAATTTCGCATTATGCGCACAAACAATCACTTTGCCTTCAAGAGCCTCTTTCATAAACTCTTGGAACATCTCGTATGCTTTTTCTTCTCGTGGTTGATTTTCTAACATCTCATTGGTAATATGTGTCAAATTAGAAATAAACTCAGAGACTTCTACTTCAGCATTGACAAGTGTATTAAATTTTTGAACAGCTTGTCCATTTTCAAAAAGAACAGCTCCTAATTCAATAATTCTTTCCTCTTTTGGATTCAAACCTGTTGTTTCTACGTCAAAAGCAATAAATCTTTTTTCTAATTGTTTTTTGATATCTTGATCATATTTTACTTTAATAAGTTCTAACATCTTATAATCTCTCTAAAAAATGAATTAATCTTTGATAACATTTATAAAATGAATTCATATTTAATCTTTCATCAGGTGTATGAATATCAAACATATCAGGTCCTAAAGTAATAATATCGAGATTACCAAGTGCTCCTTTAAAAATACCTGTTTCTAATCCACTGTGAGTTCCATCTTCTTTTAAAGTAACTCCTTCTGTTTCTTTTACAAAATCAACATATTGTTTTCTAAGTTTTGAACCTTCATCGTAATTCCATCCTGGATAGTTATTATCTAAAACATATTTTGCCTGAAACATTGATGCAATTAAACTCAATTTGTTTGATAATTCATCTTTAGCCGATTCCATTGGAGAACGAATTGAAAAATAAATATTGAATTTTTCATTCATTTCCACTACACCCATATTTAAAGAAATATTGGTAAGATCCATTTTTAAAGATTTATGCATAAAGCCATTAGGCATTAAATACATCATTGAAATAATATCTTGGCTTTCTTTAACTGAAATCACTTCATTTAAAGAATCTACTTTTTCTAAACGAACAAATACATGTTCATCACTTTCTTTTAATTCTTCTTTTAAATCATTTTCTACTTTTAAAACAACTTCTTTGATTTTTTTAAAATCATCATTTGAAGCAAAGATACTGACACATTCTCTAGGAATCGCATTATCTTTTAAACCACCTTTAAAACTTCCTAATAAAAATTCAATGTTATTTAAAGAAAGATGATAATAGACACGTGTCATAATCACATTAGCGTTTCCTCTTTCTAAATGAATAACGCCTCCTGAATGTCCACCTTGTAAGCCTCCCACATAAAGTTGATAACAAGGTGATTCGTTTTTTAGATAAGAAAGTTCTTTTTCAACAACAGCTCTTCTTCCTCCAGAACAGCTTACAGTAATAATTTTTTCTTTCCCCCTATCAAGTCCAATCATCTTTTTCGCTTTTAAAATACTTTTATCAAGACCCATTGCTCCATTAAGTCCTACTTCTTCTTGAACGGTAAAAACACATTCTAAAGCTGGATGTTTTAAGCTTTCATCATCTAGTAAAGCAAGCATATAACAAACACCAACACCATCATCCGCTCCTAATGTTGTTTTATTGGCATGTAAAAAACCATCTTCTTCAATAAGTTCAATGGAATCTTTTGAAAAATCATGATCACTATCATTATTTTTTTCACAGACCATATCCATATGTCCTTCTAACATGACTGTTTCATGATCTTCATAGCCTTTTGTTGCTTCTTTAAAAAGCACGATATTATGCATTTTGTCCCTTACATATTTTATATTTCTTTCTTTTGCAAAGTTTTCCACATAATCACAAATTGCTTTTTCATTGTAAGATCCTCTTGGAATCTTTGAAATTTCTCTAAAATAATATTCTACTTTTTCCATATATATTCCCCTATACTAATGTTCTATTCATCCATTTATTGGATTTATATCTAATCATAAAACAAATTGATCTAAAAATCCAGTCAACAATCATAGCCCACCAAACACCAATAACACCCATGTGTAAATACAAAGCAAAAACATAGCTTAAAGCAAAACGGAATGTCCACATTGAAAATGTAGAAACAATCATTGTATAAGTGGCATCATTGGCTGCACGTAAGGCATTTGGAAAAGAAAATGCCATCGGCCAAATAAAGAAATCAAATACACAATGGAGTGAAACCATTGAAACTGCAAGATTGGCTGTTGCTTGTGGTAAGGCATAAAGTTTTAATATGTATCTTACACCCACTAATAAAATACCAGCTGCTACGATTGTTGATAAATAAGCAATAATCATCAGTTTCTTTGTATAATATTTAGCTTGTTGATAATCATTAGCTCCTATACATTGTCCAACCACTGTTAAAATAGCAAGTCCTAAAGCCATTCCTGGAACAACTGCAATAGATGTTAAACTAAACGCTACCGCATGAGCAGCAATCGCTGCTGTTCCAAAAGTAGAAACGAGTCTTTGAACAAGAATTTTCCCCATTTGAAACATTCCATTTTCTAAACCATTAGGAATCCCTATTTGTAAAATCTTTTTCACTGTTGCAAAATCAAAATGATATTTAAAATATGTATCAATATAAATTGTATGTTCCTTATTTAATAACATATATAAAATAATAAACGAACAGAACATTCTTGAAAGTAAGGTTGCAATAGCTGCCCCTTTAACAGACATATTTAAAATAAAAATAAAGATATAGTTTAAAACAATATTTCCAATATTCATATAAAATGAATTTGTCATTGCTACTTTACTATTTCCCATCGATCTAAATAAAGCAGCTCCTCCATTAAACAAACCAATAAAAGGATAAGACAAAGCAGAAAAGAAAAAATACGTTTTAGCATAAGCCATAACATCATGACCAATATGTCCAAAAATCAAATTTAAAATCTTTCCATTCAATAAAATACATAATCCCATAATAACAAGTGATAAACCTAATATCGTAAATAAAAGTTGTTTAGCACTATGACTTGCCATCTTTTTATCCTTTTTACCAATATACTGCGCACAAACAACAGCTCCACCTGTTGCTAAGGCTGAAAAGATGTTAATGATCAATACATTCAAGCCATCAACAATACTGACACCTGATACTGCACTTTGACCACATTGAGAGACCATCATGGTATCAAACATCCCAATTGTTAATGCTAGAACTTGTTCAATCACTAACGGAATAATTAATTTTTTTAAATCTCGATTACTAAATAACATAACTTCACTTCCTCAAAGCTATTATATACCTCTAAAATTTTCATACTTTCCACTTTCAAAAAATGAAAAAAGATCTAATGCATGTTGCGATCACGCCAACAATCATTAGATCTAGAACTTCCATCATTATAAATAATATAGGGAACATCCCTTCTTTTTTCATAACCTTCTTCATTTTTTAATAAATCTTGAATAATAGAAAGACGTTTATGTCCATCTTTACAATAATATTGACCATCAATAATATTCACTTTAATAGGAAAAGAAAGTCCTATTCTTTTTATGGAATCATACATTGATTGAGAATAAGGACAATACTCAAAATTTATTTCTTGAAAATTTATTTTTCTAATTCTCATTTGATTTTAAATTCCTTTTCAAAAAAATCAGCAATACCATCTTCATCTACTGTTAAAGTCACTGTAGAAGCATGTTTTTTAACTTCATCATCCGCATTACCCATCGCAATAGAAGTTCCTACAAGATGAAACATTTCAATATCATTTTCTCCATCACCAAAAGCATACGTATTTTCTTTAGGAATATTTAATTTTTGATATAAATATTCACACGCTGTCCCCTTTGTGTAACCTTGAGGATGGACATCCATACGAATATGTCCTGTATCATAAGTATTGATAGACCATTCTTTTGGTAACATATCTAAGGCTTCATGTAAGTCTTTTGCATTATAGAAAAGAGCGGTTACTGTATTGGCTTTGATATTTTGAAAGCGCCAGTTATCATCATAATCATCAGGAAGCTTATCTGTTCCTGTATAAAGTCTTAAATGTTTTTTGATAAGTTCACCATTCATATCACTGAAATAACTTTGATTTCTTTCACTGATAATATATTGTCCATTTGTTGCTTCATAGACACTATTTTGTAGATTTAACTCTTTAACAGTAAA
>OKRY01002999.1_pt1 | contig 12739 bp, 10 predicted proteins | sample 1601121 | NCBI WGS metagenome assembly OKRY01 (sample SAMEA3541546, study PRJEB24748) | human gut metagenome | biome: human gut; feature: human-associated habitat; material: faeces | place: China | collected 2012
TGCTTTGCCGGATTTTCCCCAATGATTACAGCTGGATTTACATGCCCTCTCCATCCCACCGTTCTCACCGGATCATTTGCACGGGGAATTTTTCCAGAAATAATAATAACGGGGACATCACCACCGCGACTATTGAATTTTCCGAGCAAATGACGGAAGGGGAAATCAGGCGCCAGCTGGAGCTTATTCCCTTTTCCCCTGTGTATCTGGCCCATCACTGGGAAGAATATACCTATCCCGTTCAGGATGTTTCCAGCCGAACCCTCATACGGGAACTAAAGGAGTGCCTGGAACCGAAAGGCATTTATTTATTAGGCCGTTTTGCGGAGTGGGAATACTACAATATGGATGCGGCCATGGGGGCGGCCCTTGATTTGGATAAAAGGCTGGCTGCGGAGCAGATGACACGGGGATAAGTCAAATTCTGGACATTGTGGTGTATTTGAACGGGGGATTGTAAATCCGCCTGTTTTTAAAAAAGTTTGGATATAGTTATAAAAAAATAACTATAAATAACTTATCGTGTTGAATGGTTTTTTGGTAATTAAAAAAATCCTGTTTCAATCCGTGGTTCCATGCACGGAGATGATTCTCCGTTAAAGTTTTCCATTGACAGCGGATTTACAACTCGTTATAGGTACGGACGCAGAAGATGTGTTCCCGTTTTTAGGGACATGGTTTCCACCGGAATCTGGGAGTATGGCTATCCGTTATTGTTCTTTCGCGACCCGCGGCTATCATTTGCGGCAATGGATGCAGATGATGAGCCTGAGGCTGGCGGATTCCTCAGTGGAGTTGTCCTGTTGGAATCTTAATCGCCTGGAAAGGGAAGGAATCAGGGAGGCTATTCCATGGTTTGACCCGAATTTACAGGGTGCCGGGTTTTGGGTATGGAAACCCTTCATCATTCTCAAGGAGCTGGAACATTTGGAGGAAGGGGATTACCTGCTTTATACGGATGCGGGGCGCCCGCCGGGGAGGCTTTTCCATCATTCCTTGGAGCCGTTTGTCCAATGGCTCCGGGAGAAGGGGCAGGATATGATGCCGGTCGTGAATATTTCCTATTATACGGGAGGCCTTACGCGGTGGTGCAAGCAGAGCGTTTTTGATGAATTGAAGCTGGATAGCGGGTCTTTTGAACAGGCTCCCCTGATTCAGGGCTCCTTCCTTTTCTTGAAAAAATCGGAACAAAGCCTCCGAATTCTCCGTGAATGGATGGATTTGTGCCGTCAGTTCAAATTGGTGTCTTCTGCCACTACGGAAGAAGAGAGCCGTTGCCGCGATAATTTTGTAGCTCATACGCACGATCAGACGCTGCTGTCTCTCGTGGCGGCGCAACATCATCTGGACTGCCTGTATTCCGGGAAGGGCGTCATTCATCTGGAAGGCCGCCGGGCGTTTGAGCGGCATCCCGGTTTTGACGACAAAGACCCGGACTGGTTTTTGGAAGAGCTTGGCGCAAAGAAAGCGGAGCATCCCTTAATGCCCGTGCTTTGCTGCATGCAACAGGCGTTTTTCCTGTATGAAAAAGCCATGAATAAATTGATGAAGCTGGCGGGCTTGAGACCCCTCCGCGGGTTTTACGGTTGATGGACGGTTGTGTGCGGAAGGGGAGTTTGCCTGTTTCGGCCTCCGTGACGGATCTCTCCGGCCTGCTATGGACGAAAATAAAAAAGCGCCGGAAAAACCGGCGCTTGGAAAGGTAGTTTCCCGTGTGGCTTTTACCAGGAAGCGTCGAATTTGGGGATAGGCGTTCCTTTGCCTCCGGGGCTGTTTTCCGGAACTTTATAGGTTTTGCGCAGTTCGTGGTAACGCTTCTTGAGCTGTTCCACCGTAGTCTTGTAGGCAGGATCGTCAATGACGTTTTTCATTTGCATGGGATCCTTTTTCATGTCAAAGAGCATCCATTCGTCGCTGGTCCAGATGTAGGAAAGCGTGTAGCGGTCCGTCCGGATGCCGTCGTGGCGCGGGGCGTTGTGTTCGCCGGGATTTTCGTAAAAACAGTAGTAAATGGCATCCCTCCAGTTGTCGGGAGTTTTGCCCGTGAAAGCGGTGGGAAGCAGGGATACGCCCTGGAAGGTATTCATGTTTTCCGGGGTGTCCGCCCCTGCCGCAGAAACGATGGTGGGAGCGTAGTCGATATTCTGCACCATGGTGTTGTTGCGGATGCCCGCGGGAATTTTGCCGGGCCATCTCATGATGAGGGGCATGCGGAGGGATTCTTCAAAAATCCAGCGCTTGTCGTACAGGCCGTGTTCGCCCATGTAGAATCCCTGGTCTCCGCAGTAGAGCACCAGCGTATTCCTGTCCAGGCCGTTCTGTTTCAGATAGTCCATGATCTGGCCGACGCTTTCGTCCACGGAAAGAACGGTGCCCAGATAGTCTTCCATATAATGGCGCCAGCGGCGCAGCAAAATGTCGCGCTGCGTTTTGATTTTCCCGTTTTTAATATCTTTGACAAGCTGTACAGTACGGGCCTTGTGATAGTTGTACCAGGCTTCCTTCTGCTGCGGGTCCATGCGCACCCATTCCGGCATTTCCCAGTCATACTGAGTATGCAGGGTCTTGGATTCCGGGCAGGAAAGCATTTTCTGGATGTCTTCCGGGACCACCTCCTTGATCAGGTGCTCGTCAGACCATACGTTGAAATGGTTGAGCAGGGTTTGTTCCGTCATTTTCAGGAATTCCGGGCGGTCTGCAAAATCGTCTTCCAGATTGGCGGGCGGGGCAATGGCGTCCGCATACTGTTTGGCGCGGCCCAGATTCTGAATGGAGGGGCACCAGCAACGGTGGGGTGCCTTGTGGCCCACGACGAGCATGAAGGGTTTGTCCTTGTCCCTCTGGTCCAGCCATTTGAGGCTTTTTTGCGTGACCAGTTCCGTGGCATAGCCGGGTTCCGTTTTCACCACGCGTTTGCCGTCCTTGCCGGGAGTGATGAAATCCGGATTGAAATAGTTGCCCTGGCCGGGGAAAATTTCCCAGTAATCGAATCCGGTGGGGTCGGATTCATATTTGGACGTATCTCCCTTGGCGCCCGGCGGAATGGCTTCCAGGTGCCACTTGCCGACAATGGCTGTCTGGTAACCGGCCTTTTGGAGCATTTTCGGGAAAGTGGGCTGGGAACCGTCAAAGGGAGCCGCATGTTCGTTGAAGAGGTACCCGTTCATATGGGAGTGGCGGCCAGTGTAAATACAAGCCCGCGAAGGTCCGCACAGGGAGTTGGCGCAGTAGCTCCGGTCAAAGACCATGCCTTCGTCCGCCAGTTTGCGGAAGTTTGGACAAAAAATTAAAAGCCGCTGGTCGTTCAATATGATGTGCGGCTTTATTTTTATACATTGTAACTTCTCTCCTATGCCCTCTGCCGCATAATCATAGTTAACTCTTATAGCGGTAAAATCCGAGATATAAATTTGTTACCCTGTTTATCTCTGACATTAATAAAAAGTACAAGAAAAATATCACAAATGCGTATCAAAATACTTGACAAAGGAATATATCAGAGCTATAATTAAATCAGATTATTTATTCATTACGGTAATTCCGTTTATTATTTCAACAAAATTCCCCTTGTATATCACTATATCTAACATACGTTATATTGAAACGTCCGACAGAATTGCAGATTTTATTACAACGATATTGTACGCTTACTGTATCGGACGGCAAGAAAATTTACCACAAAAAAGAAATTATTAGGAGATTGTCGGTATGAACATGAAAAAACTTTTAAAACCTCTGACAGCATCGTTTCTTGCTCTCATCATCTCCGGCTGTTCATCAGCCCCTGAAGCTATATCGGGCGGACTTGTCAGTGCAGACTTTGAGATCTCACAAAGCACCGACATATCGGCATCGCAAAATGACCGTTCCGAAGAAGATTTAACACCTGAGGAAAGATCCGCAAAAGCACGGGAAAAGCTCATTTCACTCGGAAACGGAAACGTGTTATGTGACGTAGATGACAACGTTGACACTGTTGAATATAACGGCGGCATAATGGAATTGCCTTGCAGTATAGAACAGAGCTGTAAATCGGAAGAATCTTTCACGGATGTATCAACAGGTTGCCTTATAGCGATAAACGGCGTACTTCAGAAAATATCATACGGCGAGCAAAAAGATCAATATATGTATGTTCAGACCTATGAAAAGGATGATTTCATAAAGGAAAACGAGGATTACACTGCACGCAAAAAAATCACCATCAGCTTTGAGCCGCAGATAAACGAAAAGGATAAGGACCTGACAAAGCTGCAGCTTACAGTTATTTCTGTAGATAACCCGCTTTTCAGACTTCAGCCTGAATATCCTGTGGGATTTTTGATGCATCGGGCAGCTACTTGTACGGTTCGTACACTGACACTTAATTCACCGATAACCAATTACACCAAGGATGAAATTTCAGAGAGCGGTATTACCGAGCTGGATTTAACCGATGAGGTTATAGAAAAATACTCGGAAATGGCTAATATCGCCCCAAAAGCCATAACTGAAAATACACGCCCCTTTGCAAATGTCGATTCCGAATATCATTCACATTTTAATTTTGATGAAAACGGAAAGCTTGATCTGGGTTTTATCACATCGGTAAGCGAAGACGGTGAATTTGACTTTGAAATATCTTCACAGGGCAGATACCTTGTTTCTATGTTTGTAAACGGCGCTCCCCACGCTTTTCCGGACGGAAGTATTTATAAAAGCATAGATATGAAACCGGGAAAGCTGTATGTATATGAAGCACAGGATTTTTCGAAAATACTGGGCGAGTGTGACACGATAGTCTTTTTACCTGTTGCCTGCCTGCGTGACGATGGGAAATGTATAATGAGTGCAACTGTTCAGGGTGAATCTATATGGCCAAAGGATAGAGCGTAACCGAAATTACGGATAATCAAGCACTGACAGTTAAGGCAACACACTTTCAGCAGAAGAAAGCATACAGTACGTTATAAAGACGCACTGTATGCTTAGTCTATCGAAAAACCTCTATCTTTATCAAAAATGGGGTTTGGGGCGAAGCCCCAAGCGGGGTGAGGGCGGCAGCCCCAGTACCCCCCTTTCCCTGGGAAAGGGGGCAGGGGGATAGGGACAGTAAGTTAGAAGTTTGTTTCAAAAACAGACTTTTTCTACAAGCTAAGCATACAGTACATTATAATGATGCACTGTATGCTTTGAATTTAACAAACGAGGGAAAATAATGGAACTTAAATTAGAAGGTATCACAAAATCCTACACAAAGGGAAAAAAACGCAAAAACGCTCTTGAAGACTTTACTCTCACTCTTACCGAGGGAGTATACGGACTTCTCGGACCCAACGGTGCGGGAAAATCAACGCTGATAAATATTATAACGGGGATAATCGGCAGGGACAGCGGCAGTATATCCTTTACCGACGGCAATGACAACAGCTTTTTGTCGCATCTCGGCTTTATGCCGCAAGGTATGGACTTTTATCGCAACTTTACCGCAAAGGACTACATAAAGTACATAATGGCACTGAAAAAATACTCTCCCGATAATGCAGACGAGTACGCTTTGACAACGCTCGGCAAGGTAAATCTCCGTGCAGATGCCGACAAGAAAATCGGCGCTTTTTCAGGCGGAATGAAGCAAAGGCTCGGCATAGCACAGGCTATAGTCGGAGAACCGAAGGTGCTTATATTTGACGAGCCTACCGCCGGACTTGACGCAAAGGAGCGTATACGCTTCAGAAATGTTATAAGTTCTCTTGCCGCAGACAAAATAGTAATACTTGCAACTCATATCGTGACTGATATTGCGTATGTAGCAAAAACTGTCGTGCTTATGAACGACGGCAGGATAATAAAAACAGGAACGCAGGAGGAGCTTTGCTCCGATATTTCAGACAAGGTATGGGAAATAACCGCACAGAGTGACAAAGTAATGGACTATATGAACCGTATGCGTGTATCAAACGCAGTGTCTGACGGCAATAAGTATACCCTGAGAATAGTATCCGATGAATATCCCGAAAACGGCGCTGTTTCAGTACCGCCTACACTTGAGGACGTATGTATATATTATTTCGGAGATATGTGATATGAAACTGTTTAAATATGAACTTAAAAAGAATATACTGCGGCTTCCCGTTCTGCTGTTGTTTGCGGCTCTTATTCTTGTAAGCCTGTACAAGCACAGTGAAACCGTTCAATTATACGGCACTCAGGATTATCTTGCCGACGGTCTTATGCACAACATTTATCAGGCGTACAAAGGCGAGATTACCGATGAAAAAATACAGCGGATAGCCGCATACAGAAATGAAATGTCGGCTATTGTAAGCTCATCGGATTTCGACTATCCGACTACGCCCGATGACAGATATTATACCGGCTTTGCATTCGGAGATAACGGGTCATCGGAAAAAGTTATCGAAGAAATGAAATATGCGATAGAATACATAAACAATATCATTGTGCTTAGAGAGAAAACACAGACCGCAATTGCATTTTACGAGGGTAAAAACGACTACAAGGTGAGAGAAGCTCAGCAGATCGAACGCCTGTACGGAAACCGTCATATAGACGTATACGGCAATTACGATACTTATGCACTTTACTTTGACTATGAGTTCTCTACCTTTATTTCGATGATAATGGTGCTGTTTGTATTTGCTCCCTCGTTTTCAAAACAAAAGGCTATCAGCGATGACAAGATAATATGCGCCTGCGGAAAGGTCAAAAGCGTATTTTTTGCAAAGCATTTGTGTATGTACGCATTTTGTGCCGCCATTACGGTGATAATGACATTTACGGATATTTTATCCTTCGGCTGTCGGTACGGCATTGAATTTTTGGAGCAGCCGATATATGCGATACACAGCTTTACTTATGCACCGCTTGACATAAGCATATTTACCGCAATACTTATTACGGCGTTTATGAGGTTTCTGCTTACTGTGCTTATCGGTGAAATTGTACTGCTCATATCCTCTACCCAGAAAAACATCGGCATTTCCTATGCCCTGAGCTTTTGTGCAATAGGTGCGCTTATCTATCTGCACGGCTCTGTGCCATCACAATTCTCTCCTTTTTCTATGATATGTATGAGTAACTTTTTCACCGATGCGGAATTTGTTAATGTGCTGGGTTTCCCTGTGCTTAACATAATTTTTCTGCCGATACTTACAATACTTCTTTGCGTTACAGTAAATATTATTTGCTTTGCTGTCGCCTGCCCGCAACGTGCGATACGGCTTACCGGAAAAGCGAGGAGTAATGCTATATGAAAATATTTGTATATGAGATGAAAAAGATATTAATAAAACAGTACGCAATAATAATTCTGGCAGCTGTAGTAATAGTAAGACTGCTATCTTCTCTGCCGCTTGCAAAGCAGACATACGGATTTGACTCCGCCACAGAGCGAGAGAAATATTTTGAGATAATCTCTCCGTTTATAGGAGCAGTGACCGAAGAAAAAACTGACCGTGCAGACGAGCTTGAAAATCAGCTGAAAACGGCAAGTCAACAATACGATAAGCTGATTGATCAGCGTCTGGAACACAAAATATCGGATATTGAATATTACGAGCAGATGAAGCTGTACGAACCGACGCTCAATATCAAAAAACAGATTGAAAAAACTGTCGAACAGGTACGGCAGGCGCAAGAACGCCAATGCGATATTCTGCCTGTAAGCTATGTCCCCATAATATGTGATGCGTCAGCCGATTACCTTTTTGTGCTTGCAATCTGTCTTATATGCAGTCTGAGTGTAATCACAGAGTATACAAGCAAGACAAGATATATCCTGTGTACTACTCCGGCAGGACAGTCACGCAGTATGGCGGCAAAAACGGCAGTTCTGCTCTTATCGGTCGCAGTGGCATCGGTTTTACTCTCGGCGGTTGAGGGATACTGCCTTTCAAAACAGCTTCCCTTTGAATACTGGGTGTATTCCGCAAGAGGTATAGTGATAATGACGAACTGCACGGCAGAGCTTTCTATAGGCGGCCTGTTTATTCAGACCCAGCTTATTAAACTGGTTGGAAGTATTTTCATCGCCTCGGTTGCAATTCTTATTTCCGAGCTTTTTAAAAGCTATGCCGCAAGCGTATTTTCGCTTGTAACCGTGCAGATAGTTGTCGACTATGTAGGCAACCGCTCAAATCTCAGCTATCTTCTGCCGACAGGGGCTATGCGTGGCTACGGTTATTTTTACGGCGATGTCACGCCGACCGCCGAAAACAATTATATGCAGTTTTCGGGAGTGCCTCTTTGGTATACTGCAGTGCTTATGTGCGGTTTGCTGATTTTTTCGGCGGCAGCTTGTGCAGGAACGATTCTTTCCTGCAATAACCGGCTGAAAAGAAAAAGGAAAAAGATACGCAAGGCGGCACTTTTGTCAACGATGTGCATTGTCACTTCACTGCTTCTGTCCTCGTGCAGTGTTGCGAATAACCGCTACGACCCCGAAGATACAATGAAGCTTGTAGGCGGCTCATATACCTTGATCGGCGAATATAATATTCCCTTTACAAATGAACTGAAAACAAGCAAATATGAAATCGTTCTTGAGACCAATCAGTCTTCCGGCGGATTTTCAATATCGCTGATTGACCTTGCAAGCAATGAAAAGCTCGATATTCCGCAGAGCTATTTTTCGGACGAAACTTTCATTCATTGCTTTATAACCGAGCATTACATTTTAGTCGAGTATATCGCCAAAGACGGAACAGAAGCAATGCGGTACTATGACCTGAATGACTTTTCAACACAAACAATCGCTCAGAACACCCGAGGAGTAGAAAAAAATCTGTTCGGACTTACCTTTAAGGACAGCGAAAGCATATTTACGACAAGCTCCTTAATTTTCACCGATGACAGAGATTTTTTCTTTGTTACAGACAGCGGTTTGTATAAGGTAGGCGTAAATAAAAATGCGTCACTGATAATAGACGAGCCTGTAACCGAAGGCTTGATTTACGATGCTCACAGCATCTATTTTATCAGTGAAAAGGACAGCATCAAGCGTTACGATCTTTCAACAGGCATTCTCAGCGAAATTGTAAGCGGTGAAAAAATAATCCCACGTTCGCTGTGGGGAGATTACGATTATATTTATTACACAAGCGAGAATGGCGAACAAAAGTTAGCAAAATAGCACTGCAATCATCGCAATAAACCCGCAATTATCCGAGTTTGTAAATTTAAATTCAGCTATAACAGCTTAGACAAAACCCCGATTTGCTTTTAAATCGGGGTTTTGCCATAGTCTGCACTCTGATAAAACATACCTTTGCAAAACCTCTCAAAATGTGTTACAATAACATCCGAACATTCATCAAATCAAAAGGAGTTTCTTATGTACAGATACGAATTGCATATGCACACCAAAGAAGGCAGCGCCTGCGCTGTAAGCTTGGTAGAAGATATGATAAAGCAGTATGTAAAAATCGGTTTTTCGGGTGCTGTTGTAACAAACCATTTTATAAGAGGCAACACCTGTGTTTCACGTTCTCTGCCGTGGGAACAGCTTATTATGCAATACAGCAAGGCATACACGAACGGCAGAAAAATCGCCGAAGAACTTGATTTTGACTTGTTTTTCGGCATTGAAGAAGGCTACGGTAACGGCAAGGAATTTTTAGCATACGGCTTTGAGCCGGAATTTCTTTTATCACGTCCGTTTCTGAGAAATGCCGATCTGAATATATGGGCACAAGAAATCCACTCAGTCGGCGGATTTATAGCTTACGCTCACCCTTTCCGTGACAGAGATTACATAAAAAATCCAGATGAAGTACCGGATATTTCGATAGTTGACGGAATTGAGGGCTACAACAGAGGAAACCGTGATATTGAAAACGAAAAAGCAATCCGTGTTTTTGGCAACGAAGATACGATTATCACCGCAGGAAGCGATCTGCACAGCACCGTCTTTGACAGTGCCTACGGAATAGAAACACAGCACAGGATAAGGAGTAACGAGGAGCTGGTGAAAACGTTGCTTGAGAGGAATTTCAGGGTTTATCTTGGGGGATGAAAACTAATAACCGACCTCTCAGTGAAAATTCATAGAGGTCTTTGAGTTTATTTTACAGCGATTTTTACGATTTCAATAAACATATCAAAACATCTTCCACATATCCCCTCAACCGTCAACTTCTTCTACTTGACATTACAATAAATTCTTGCTACAATATCTTTTATACAATATAACCTGAGGTGAAAAATGAAAAAATTCTTGATACCGCTGTTATGCAGTGCAATATTGCTTTTATGCGGCGGCTGCAACCTAAGCGACAAAGTGAGAATCGGCACAGCGGCTGAAGGCGGAAATTACTACATTTTCGGCAGTGAACTGAATGCAATAGATTCGCTCGAAAGCTACAATATCAATATCAAAAGAACGGCAGGCTCTGCCGCAAATATGCGTCTGCTCTCAGAAAATTATCTTCAGATGGCAGTGGTTCAGACCGACATAATAGACGATGCGTGGAACGGCAGAAACGGCTTTACCGAAGAATACCATGATTTCGGCGCAGTAGCAGGACTGTTCACCGAAAGCTGTCAGATCACAGTACGCAGTGACAGTGATATAAAAAGCGTTTCGGATCTTAAAGGAAAGACTGTAAGCATCGGTGAAGAAGAATCGGGTACTGCGCATAACGCAAAGCAGATTCTGACTTCATACGGCATTGCCGAGGATATGATAAAGGCGGTAAACCTTGATTACAAGGATGCCGCAAGTCAGCTTGAAAACGGCACTATAGACGCATTTTTCTGCACTATCGGCGCACCTAATCCTACTGTAAAATCACTCTGCGACAAGGGTGTTGCACGTCTTGTTTCGCTTGACAGCGACAAAATAGATGACCTTGTAAGCTCCTACGGCTACTACTCTGCCTGCACAATACCTGCAGGCACTTACAACGGTCAGACCGAAGATGTCAAGACTATAGGTGTTACCGCTGTACTGCTTGCAGGAAATTCTTGCCCTAAGGACACAGTGAAAGCGATAACTAAGGCGATTTTCGATAACTCGGAAACCATACAAAACGCACTTCCCGTAAATATCGTAACCGACAGAAAATCAGCTGTCAACGGCATCAATATCCCGTTTCATCCGGGTGCAGCCGAGTATTACGGCGAAAACGGAATAAACGTAGAAACGGAGTAACAAGATGAGCATAGCACTTGATATGTATCAGACAGTAGCAATAGCTGTGCTTGTCCTGATGCTTGGCGCATTTCTGCGCAAAAAGATACATTTCCTTGAAAAGTTCTGCATTCCCGCACCCGTTATAGGCGGTCTGCTGTTTGCGATACTCACCTGCGTCCTGCACGGCACGGGTCTTGCAGACGTCAGCTTTGATGATACACTGAAAGAAGTCTGTATGGTACTGTTCTTCACCTCTGTAGGCTTCCAGGCAAACCTTAAAGTCCTCAAAAGCGGCGGAAAGTCGATGATAGTATTTCTGATACTGGTCATACTGCTGATAATCGGACAGAACTTCACCGCACTCGGACTTTCAAATCTGCTCGGACTCGATCCTCTTATCGGTATGTGTACCGGTTCTATACCAATGGTCGGCGGTCACGGTACGGCAGGTGCGTTCGGTCCTGTTCTTGAGGATCTCGGAGTATCGGGAGCTACCACCCTATGTACTGCGGCAGCTACATTCGGACTTGTCGCAGGAAGCCTTATCGGAGGACCTATCGGCAGACGGCTTATAGTAAAGCACGACCTATTAAAGACAGTCGTACCAGAAGATGACAGCCTGCTTGTCGAAGAGGGCAAGAAGCACGAGCGTCACTTCTCTATGTACGCTCCCGCCGTATATCAGCTTGTACTCGCTGTCGGCGCAGGCACGGTAATCTCCTACCTGCTGACTATGACGGGAATGACGTTCCCGATATACATCGGTGCGATGATTGTCGCAGCTCTTATGCGTAATATCGGCGAATACACGGGCAAGATCACCATTCATATGGGCGAAATAAACGACCTCGGCGGTATATGCCTGTCGTTATTTCTCGGAATAGCAATGATAACGCTGAAGCTCTGGCAGCTTGCCGACCTTGCATTACCGCTGATAATCATGCTCGGCGGACAGGTACTGCTGATGTTCCTGTATTCCTATTTTGTCGTATACAGAATTATGGGCAGAGATTATGACTCGGCAGTGCTGACAGCCGGTATGTGCGGCTTCGGTATGGGTGCAACACCAAATGCAATGGCCAATATGCAGGCTATATGTCAAAGGTACGCACCGTCTGTAAAGGCGTACCTCCTTGTTCCGCTTATAGGCAGTCTGTTTGCGGATTTTCTCAACAGCATCACCATCACGTTCTTTATAAATATGCTGTAAACCTACGGTAGTTTACTTTTCGGAGGGATTTATATGTTCGGTAAAGATAAAGACAAGCAGAAAAAGAAAAAAGAAAAAATGTATGGTAAAGCAGGACATTCGGAGGAAAACTACAATGTTCTTTATGACAATCTCGCTTTTCCCGAAGTATACGCAATAGAGCAAAAACAAAGCGATACCGAGGAAACAGACGAAGAGCCGGTAAATTACGACAATGTGGCTATTCCCGAAATCAATGTAAAGAAAGATAAGAAATAATTCCGACCGCTCTTAATGAGCGGTTTCAGACTGTCGAAAAACCTCTTGTAAATATTAAAAATGGGGTGTCGAGTGTTGCTGGCTCTGCTGGTTTTGCATCGTGCAAAACTTTTGGCAAGCAACCAAAGCATCCTTGCTTTGGG
>OKRY01003002.1_pt1 | contig 12733 bp, 9 predicted proteins | sample 1601121 | NCBI WGS metagenome assembly OKRY01 (sample SAMEA3541546, study PRJEB24748) | human gut metagenome | biome: human gut; feature: human-associated habitat; material: faeces | place: China | collected 2012
CGCTTGATCTCCTCCACGACCTTTGTGCCGTGACCCCACTCGTGGTTGCCCGTGATGTAATACGTCGGCGCGATGGTGGAGAGCGCCGCGCCGACCTCGCCGGCGTAAACGGTCGGCTCCTCGGTCTTGCGGTCGACCAGATCGCCCGTGACGAAGATATACTCCGGCCGCGCGTCTCTGACCGCGGCATAAAGGCGCTCGTTGTCCTTGCCGAAATATTTGCCGTGCAGGTCGCTTAAGTGCACGATGCGGCAGCCGTCAAAGCCCGCGGGCAGCGCGAGCGAGGAGAACGTGACCTCGTCCGTCTCGATGCTGCTGTTGTCCCAGCAGAGGAAAAGGCCGAACAGCACAATGAGGACAAGCAAATTGCGCCAAAAATGATGTTTTCTTCTTTGATTCGCCATGGAAACTCCTATCGCTATGCGCACAAATGCGCCAAAAAAGTAAGGGGCGGCTTTTTGCCGCCCCTTATTGTAGCACAATGCACTGCCGCGAAACAAGAAATTTATTCCGCGCTCTTGAGACTTTCGACCATGTCGATCTTCTTCATCCGGAAGTGCGCGAGGATGTTGACCGCGACGGAGAAGAGCATCGTCAATATCGCCGCGTAGACATAGGCCGTCCACTCCGTCTGCCGCCCGAACATCATGAGGTCGATCTCCGTCGAGCGCACAAGGTAGATGTGCAGCCAGTGTCCCATGAAGCAGCCCATGAGGATGCCGAACACCGTGAGCACGATGTTCTCTCGGTAGACATAGGCCGAGACCTCGCCATCGTAAAAGCCCAGCAGCTTGATGGTCGCAAGCTCGCGCTGACGCTCGGTGATGTTGATGTTCGAAAGGTTGAAGAGCACGACCATCGCCAGCGCCGCGGCCGCAAGAATGATGATGACCACGACAAAGTCCACGCGCTCCATGCTGTGCATATAGGTATCCTGCGTGTCGCGCATCCGCGATGTCGTCGCAACGCCGCTCAGACTGAGCAGCTTTTCAAAGATGGCGTTGCAGGTGTCGGTATCGTCGCTCGTGAAGTTCAGAAGGTAGGCGTTCGGCTCGCCATCCGCACCGAGTGCGCTTTCGTAATAGCCGGGCGTCATGTAGACGAAGTGCCCCGTGTAGTGCTCGTAGATGCCCGCGACCGTCACATCGCCGCGCTCGTCACCGTCGAGAAAGAAGGTATCGCCCAACGAAACATCCAAAAGCTCCGAGAGCTTCTGGTCGATGTACACGCCCTCATCGCCCATCGTGATGGGATCTCCGCTCTTGTAGTCGAAAAGGTCCACGACCTTGCCGATCTCGTCCGCCTCCATCACCTCGATATAGGCGGTGGTCGAATAGCCGGAGGTCGTCACCGTGGCGGAGGATGCCGCACAGGGAACATAGTTCACGATGCGCTCATCGCCTGCGAGGAAGTCCTCCACCGCCCGGCGCTCATCATCCAGCACGTTGTCCGAGAGCGTGACCTGACCGGAGTAGTGGAACAATTCGTCATACTGGCGCGACATCGTAAAGAGAAGCGACGAGCGCAGGCCAAAGCCCGCGATGATAAGCGCGGTGCAGCCGCCGATGCCGATGACCGTCATCCAGAAGCGTTTCTGGTAGCGGAAGAGGTTGCGCGCCGTCACCTTATGGGTGAAGGACATCTTTCTCCACAGGGGACGGATGTACTCAAGGAACACGCGCTTGCCCGCCTTCGGCGTGCGCGGGCGCATCAGGCTCGCGGGCGTTTCGCGCAGCGTGGCAAGGCACGCCCAGAGCGTCGCGACCGTCGTGCACGCCACCGCCGCCAGCAGCGAGAAGAGCGAGATCCCCGCATAGGCGTGCAGCTCAATATCCGGCATCTGATACATGATCTGATAGGCCGTGAAGATCATCTTGGGGAAGAGGATGTAGCCGATGACGAGGCCGAAAACGCCGCCCGTCAAACTCGGCAGCAGCCCGTAGAAGAGGTACTTGCGGGAAATGGCAAGGCCGCTGTAGCCCATCGCCTTGAGTGAGCCGATCTGCACGCGCTGCTCTTCGACCATGCGTGTCATCGTCGTGAGACACACGAGCGCCGCCACAAGGAAAAAGATGATGGGAAAGACGCTCGCGAGGTTTGCCATGCGGTCGGCGTCCTGCCCGAAGCCTGTGTAGCCGGGGTTGTAGCTGCGGCTGAAGAGATACCACTCGCAGCTTTCAATGTCCGCGACCTCGCGGCGGGCATCGGTGATCTTTGCCTGCGCGTCGGCGATCTTTTCGTCGGCCTCCGCCTTGCCGTCCTCATAGTCGCTCAGGCCGTCGCGGTAGTCCTTTTCGCCCTGCTGCAGGTCGCGGTAGGCGTCCGCAAGCCGCTGCGCGCCGGAGGCGTACTGCGCTTCGCCGTCGTCATACTCCTGCCAGCCCGTGTCCAGCTCCGCGCGCGCAGCGTCGAGCTGCGCCTTGGCTTCGTCGAGCTGCTGTTGGGCCTGCTCCAGCTGCTCCTGCATCGCGGCAAGCGCAGCGGGGTCCGTCACCGCGGCCATGCCCGCGCCGGCGGCGGTCTTCCGGTCCTCCAGTTCCCTGAGCGAGGCCTCGTACTGCGCAAGGCCGTCGGCGTACTCCTGCTCGCCATCCTGCAGGGATTGATAGGCCTCGTCCAGCTCCGCGCGGGAGTCCTTCAGCTCCTGCTGACCGTCGCGGTAATCGCGCCAGCCGTCATCGAGCTTTTTCCGCGCGTCGGAAAGCTCGCGCTCCGCCTTACCGAGCTCCTCGTCGGCCTCGGCCTTCGCGTCATCCAGCTCCCGCTGCGCGTCATCCAGCTTTTCTGTCGCCTCGGCCACGAGGGAATCGTGCCGCAGCGCGGCACGCTCATCGCCAAAGGGCTCCAGCGCGTCGATGACGCTGTCGATGTAATCGTCGTACTCATCGTAGAAGGCGGTCATCTCCGCCGCGCCGGAAACGCGCGCGTAGGCCGCCGTATAGTAGTCGAGTGTGAACGCCTCGCGCGGCAGGTAGAGATACGCCTTCACCGTGCCGCTGCCGATCGTGGAGGTACCGCGCTCGACCGCGATGTACACCGGTGAGCGGATGGTGCCGACCACCGTGTACTCCTCGCCCGCGAGCGCGTCATCAAGCTTGCTGTCCGGCTCAAGGGTGATGGTATCGCCGATGGAAATGTCCAGAAGCTCCAGCATATTCTCTTCCACCACGCACTCGTCCGCGCGCGCGGGCAGCCTGCCCTCGCACAGCAGCACATCGTTGATGCCCGCCTCGCTCAGCGACAGGACCTTTACGACCGCCTCGGCGCTGCCGGAGTCCGCGAACGCGTCGATGACATACTCGCCCTCGGCGTTTTCGATCCCATCCTGCGCACGCAGCGCGTCGATATCGTCCTCTGTCAGGCCGAGGGTCGAGAGCACCTGAATATCCGCCAGATGCAGCGAATCGAGATAATTGTCGCCGGTCTGCTTCATGTCCGGCGCGGTCGCCTTGAGTCCCGAGAGGAACGCGACCGACAGCGCAACCAGGATCATGATGGAAAAAAAGCGGCTTTTCGTGTGCTTGATCTCGCGCCAAAAGTCTTTTTTCATCGCGCTTTTCATCGTGCCACCCTCCTTTTCTCCCACATTCTTCTCACCATTCGATCGTTTCCACGCTCTGCGGCGTTTCGTTGCACTGCATCGTCTCCACCGTGCCGTTTTTGATGTGGATGACGCGGTCGGCCATCGGCGTGATGGCGCTGTTGTGCGTGATGACCACGACCGTCACACCCTTTTGCCGGCAGGTGTCCTGCAAGAGCTTGAGGATCTGCTTGCCGGTCACATAGTCGAGCGCGCCGGTCGGCTCGTCGCAGAGCAGGAGCTTCGGATTTTTCGCCAGCGCGCGGGCGATGGCGACGCGCTGCTGCTCGCCGCCGGAGAGCTGACCGGGGAAGTTGTTCGCGCGCGCGGACAGGCCGACTTCGTTCAAGACCGTCGCTGCGTCGAGCGGGTCTTTACAGATCTGCGCCGCGAGCTCGACGTTTTCAAGCGCCGTCAGGTTGCCGACGAGGTTATAGAACTGGAAGACAAAGCCGATGTCGTGGCGGCGATAGGTCGTGAGCTGGCGGGCGTTGAAGCCGCTCACAAGCGTCCCGTCGACCGTGATGGTGCCGCCCGAGCAGGCGTCCATGCCGCCGAGCATGTTGAGGACCGTCGTCTTGCCCGCGCCCGAGGGGCCGACGATGACGCAGAATTCACCCTTTTCGATCGTAAAGCTGATGTGGTCCACCGCGCGAATTTCGATCTCTCCGCTGTGGTAGACTTTGGAAACATCCTCAAATGTGACGAAAGCCGCCATAGTCCGACTCCTCCGCTTCAAATATCATTTCTACTTTATTATAAGTGGAAAATAACGGAAATGCAAGTGTAGATATAGCAACTTGCATGAAAAAGCCGCTAATTTTTTGGGCAAAGCCATGAGAGCTGACGATTGAAATTTGCGTTTCCCGCGTCTATAATACAAACTGAAGTAAATGAGAGAAAGGAGCGTGAAAACGAATATGTTTGAGAACTTCATCAAGCAGGATGTTGACGACATGATCTTCGGCAGCACCAAGCAGATCATCAGCGAGCGCTGAGATCCGTTGTATCGACCACGCGAAAGCGTGGCTTTTTTGTTTTTATCGCCGGAAAGGCGAAAAAGGGCCGCTTCCACGGGAATTTTCGTCCCGAGAGGCGGATTTTTCTTGCCTTTGCACGGTGTGTGTGATATACTTTTTCGGCTAATGAAGGATAAAAGTAAGGAGAGAGAACGCCATGGCTGTGATCGAATACGATTCCTACAAGCAGAAGCTGCTTGCGATGGACGAAACATTTGAAAACCTCTTCAAGGCGCTGGAGATCGAGCAGGCCCGCCAGGAGCTGAACCGCCTCGAGCTCGAGGCGCACGAGGACGGCTTCTGGAACGATCTGGAGCGCTCGCAGAAAAACCAGATGCGCTCCAAGCAGCTGCAAAATAAAATTCACCGCTACGAAAAGCTCGTTTCCACGCGCGACGATCTGCTCGCGCTGATCGACATGGGAACGGAGATGGACGACGCAAGCCTGCTGCCCGAGCTCGAAGAGGGCTACAAAAAGCTCGAAGCCGATGTGGAGCAGGCGCGACTCACGACGCTCCTTTCCGGCGAATACGACAACTGCAACGCCATTTTGACGTTCCACGCCGGCGCGGGCGGCACCGAGGCGCAGGACTGGGCGCAGATGCTCTACCGCATGTATATGCAGTGGGCGAACAAGCACGGCTTTGAATTCGAGATGCTCGACTATCTCGACGGCGACGAGGCCGGTCTCAAGAGCGCGACGGTCATGGTCAAGGGTGAGAACGCCTACGGCTATCTGAAGGGCGAAAACGGCGTGCACCGCTTAGTGCGCGTTTCCCCGTTCGACGCGAATGCCCGCCGCCAGACGAGCTTTGCAGCCCTCGAGGTCATGCCTGAGCTGCCCGACGACATTGAGGTCGAAATTCGTCCCGAGGATATTGAAATGCAGGTCTACCGCGCGTCCGGCGCCGGCGGCCAGCACGTCAACAAGACGAGCTCTGCCGTTCGACTCATCCACAAGCCCACGGGCATCGTCACCGCCTGCCAGACCCAGCGCTCGCAGTTCCAGAACCGCGACTACGCCATGCAGATGCTCAAATCCAAGCTCATGGAGCTCAAAATTCAGCAGCACGCGGAGAAGATCTCCGACATCAAGGGCGTGCAGCTCAAGATCGAATGGGGCAGCCAGATCCGCTCCTACGTCTTCATGCCCTACCAGCTTGTCAAGGACACGCGCACCGACTACGAGACCGGCAACATCCAGTCCGTCATGGACGGTGACCTCGACGGCTTCATCAACGCGTATCTCACCAAGTCTGCGAATGGCGAACTGAAGAAATAATTCAAAAATGTGCGAAGCACATTTTTGAGAGGGGCTTGCAGAGTGCTGCGCGCACTCGCGTTGCTCGCACACTTGCACTCTGTAAAGTATTTTTTGTCACGCACAGGTCGCGACAAAAAATGATTGCATTTTGATTCCGGCGCTGCGGCGCCGGAATTTTATTGCCGAAACACTGATCCAAAGGGGAATAAACATGGAGGAAAACATCAGAGAAAACAAAATGGGCACGATGCCCATCGGCAAGCTGCTGGCCAACATGGCGGGGCCCGTGATGATATCGATGCTCTTTCAGGCGCTCTACAACATTGTCGACAGCGTGTTCGTCGCGCGGCTCAGTCAGGACGCAATGAACGCCGTGTCGCTCGCTTTCCCGCTGCAAACGCTGTGCATCGCGTTCGCCGTGGGCACGGGCGTCGGTATGAACGCGCTGCTCGCGCGTTCGCTGGGTGAAAAGAACATGCAGGCGGTCGACCGCGCCGCGGGCACGGGACTTTTCCTGACGCTCTGCACCGCCGCCGTCTTTGCTGTCCTCGGCTTTTCGCTCGCCACGCCGTTTTTCCGCTTTCAGACGGAAAATGCGCAGATCATCGCCTACGGCAGCGACTATGTGATGATCTGCATCGGCGGCTCGCTCGGACTGTTCCTGCAAATTTACGGCGAGCGCCTGCTCCAGTCCACGGGGCGGACGGACCTTTCGATGATCTCGCAGATCGCGGGCGCGGTGTGCAACATCGTGCTCGACCCGATTTTGATTTTCGGCCTTCTGGGCTTTCCCCGCATGGAGGTCGCGGGCGCGGCGGTCGCCACGATCGTCGGCCAGTTCGTCGGCGCGGGCCTCGGCCTTTTCCTGAACCTCAAGAAAAATCCCGAGGTGCAGATCCACCTCAAGGACATCCGTCCCCACCGCGCGACGGTGGCGGACATCTACGCCATCGGCATTCCGTCGATCATCATGCAGTCCATCGGCTCGGTGATGATGTTCGGCATGAACAAAATTCTCATCTCGTTCACCGAGGCGGCGACCGCGGTGTTCGGTGCTTACTTCAAGCTCCAGAGCTTCATCTTCATGCCGTGCTTCGGCCTCAACAACGCGATGGTGCCCATCGTGTCGTACAACTACGGCGCGCAGAAATTCGACCGCGTGCGCAAGACCGTCCGCCTGACAGTCTTCACGGCCATCGGCATCATGTGCGTCGGCTGCGCGCTCTTCGAGCTCATCCCCGAAACGCTGCTGGGGATGTTCTCGCCGACGGACGAAATGCTCTCCATCGGACGTGTTGCGCTGCGCATCATCGGCGTGCACTTCCCGCTCGCGGGCTTCAGCATCATCGCGGGCAGCGCGTGTCAGGCGCTCGGCAAGCCCATCTATGCGCTCATCAATTCCGTCTGCCGCCAGATCGTCGTGCTGCTGCCGGCGGCGTATCTGCTCTCGCTCACGGGACGGCTCGAGCTTGTGTGGCTCGCGTTTCCGATCGCGGAGGTGGTGAGCGTCATTTTGAACGCCACGTTCCTGCGGCTTACGTACCGCGTCTCGCTCGAGAGAAAATAATTTTGTCTGCGCGCAGACGCAGATCGGGGAGAGCCTCTTATTATAGAAGAGGCTCTCCCCTTTTATAAACGTTCCGCACGGCGGTTCAAATTTTTTCTTTTGACAGACCGCACAGACGCGGGTAAAATACATTTGATAAGCTATGCTTGATAAATTGTTTTCGCAGGAGAACCTATGAAAAGACAACTTGCAGCGCTGCTGCTGACGATTTTTGCCCTGTCCCTCACTGCCTGCGGCGAAACGGCTGCCGAGAGCGAGACGCGCACGGTGTACGCGATGGACACGGTGATGAACCTGACGGTTTACGGCGAGAACGCCGCTGCCGCGCTGGAGAGCGCGGAAAAGGAACTGCACACGTTGGACGAAGCCGTCCTCTCGCGCACGGCGGAGGGCAGTGAGCTTTATGCGCTCAACGCATCGGACGGTGAGACGGTCGAATGCGGCGCGGACGATATCTTACCCGCGCTGATCGAAACGGCGCTGACGATCTCTGACGCGACGGACGGCGCGTTCGACCCGACGCTTGCCCCCGTGCTCGACGCGTGGGGATTTACGAAGGACGAGCGCCGTGTGCCGTCCGCAGACGAGCTCAAAGAATTGCTGGGTCATACGGGCTGCGGCAAGGTCGCGCTCGAAAAAACGGCGGATGGCTGGACGGTCACGCTTTTGGACGGCGCGCAGCTCGACCTCGGCGGCATCGCCAAGGGCTACGCGGCAGATCTTCTGCGCGCGCAGCTTGAAAAGGAGGGCGTCACGTCCGCGACACTCGACCTCGGCGGTGATGTGTTCGTCATGGGGCGAAAGACCGACGGCAGCGATTGGCGCATCGCCGTCAAGGACCCTGCGGACACGGAGAGCTACCTTGGCGTCGTATCGGCGGCGGATAAGTTCATCGTGACCTCCGGTGTGTACGAGCGCTATTTTGAAGAAAACGGCGTGCGATATCACCATATCCTCGACCCCAAGACCGGCTGCCCCGCGGAAAGCGGGCTCGTCAGCGTGACCGTGCTGTGCGAGAACGGCGCGTGGGCGGACGCGCTCTCGACGGCGTGCTTCGTCCTTGGCCCCGACGGCGCGCTTGCGCTGCGCGACGATCTTGCCGATCAGGGGACGGATTTTGAGCTCATTTTAGTCACCGACGATGGCCGCGTGCTTTACACCGACGGCCTTGCCGATGCCTTCACGCCGAACGACGAAAGCGGGTACACGTATGAAGCGCTCGCCTAAGCTGAAGCCGACGAAGTGGGACGCGCTCGTCGTGCTCGCGGTACTGCTGCTCACGCTCGGACTTGGCGCAAGGCCGTATTTCGCGGCGAAATCGGCGGGCGAGCTGACGGTCAGCATTAGTGTTGACGGCGAGACCGTCGAGCGCTGCGCACTCAGCAATTATGAAGGCGGCACGTATGAGAGCCGCGGCTACACGCTCACCGTCGCTGTGGAAAACGGTGCGGTGCGCGTGAGCGAAAGCGACTGCCCGAATCAGGACTGCGTGCACTCCGGCGCGATCTCGCGCGCGGGACAGAGCATCGTGTGCCTGCCCGCCCGCGTGGCCGTCACGCTCGAGGGCGCGGCGTCCGACTACGATCTGATCGCGGGGTGAGCGCATGAAGATCAAAACAAGAGAGCTGACGCTCTGCGCGGTGCTCGCGGCGCTCGCGCTGGCGTTGTCCTACATGGAGTCGTTTTTTCCGCTCACGCTCATTGTGCCGCTGCCGGGCGTCAAGCTCGGCCTTGCCAATATCGTCACGCTCTACGCGCTCTATGCCATCGGATTTCCGAGCGCGCTCGCCATCCTGCTCGTGCGCTGCACGCTCGGCGCGCTGTTTGCGGGGAATGCCTCGGCGCTTTTATTCTCGCTGCTCGGCGGGCTGTCTGCGCTTTTCGTGATGGCGCTTTTGAGCAAGTCGAAAAAGCTCAGCATTTTCGGCGTCTCGATCGCGGGCGCGGCGGCGCACAACTGCGGGCAGGTCTGCGCCGCGCTCATCACGCTCGGCTCGACCGCGCCGCTCTACTATCTGCCGTTTTTGCTGCTGGTGTCGCTCTTCACGGGCGCGCTCAGCGGCCTGATCACTGCATTCTTGTTCCGCGCAATGGCGCACACGCCCTACGGAACGAAGGGAGAGAATCAACATGGATAAAAAGGACGAGATCATTCTCCAGCAGCTCGACGTTATCCGCACGATGACGCAGAACAACTTAAACCGCATGGGCAGCGACTTCTGGGGCGCGCCGCTGACGCCGGACGCGCCGAAATCCGCCGTCCCGAAGGAAGCTGCGCCCAAAGCAAACGCGCCGAAGAGCGCGGACGGCGCAAAGCCGAACAGGCCCGCCGCCTCCACCGGCGCGGACGAGAAAAAGGAAGAGGAAGCGCCGCTTCCCCCGCCCGAGAAGATCGAGGACCTTAAAAAAGAACTCGACAACTACATCGGCCTTGGCGAGGTCAAGCGCGAGGTGAATAACCTCATCAACATGGCGACTGTCTTCAAGCGGCGCGAGGAGACGGGGCTTCCGAACGCGGACTTCTCGCTCCACATGGTCTTCACCGGCAACCCCGGTACAGGTAAGACGATGATCGCGCGTTTGATGGCGCGCGTCTACCGCTCACTCGGGATCCTTTCCAAGGGTCAGCTTGTCGAGGTCGACCGCAGCGGGCTCATCGCGGGCTACGTCGGTCAGACGGCCATCAAAACGAGCAAGGTCATCGAAAAGGCGCTCGGCGGCGTGCTGTTTATCGACGAGGCCTACGCACTCAACGGCAAGGGCGACAACGACTTCGGTCAGGAGGCCATCGACACGCTGCTCAGGGCGATGGAGGATCACCGCGACGACCTCGTCGTGATCGTCGCGGGCTACGATGGCTTGATGGAAAAGTTCATCCAATCGAACCCCGGCCTTGAGTCCCGCTTCAACCGCTACCTGCACTTTGACGACTACACGCTCGACGAGATGCTCGAGATTTTCAAAATGCAGTGCCGCAAGTCGCAGTACACCCTCTCTCCCGACGCCGAGCAGGACGTCAAGGACTTCATCTACGATGAGAACGCCGACGGTGTGACGTTCGGCAACGCGCGCGGCGTGCGCAACCTCTTCGAGCAGATCTTGACCGCGCAGGCCAACCGCCTCGCGAAGATGGAGAGCTTTACAAAGGATGATTTGATGACCCTCACGCGCGACGATGTCCTCCACGCCCGCGGCATGGAAGACAACACGACCGTCGCCGAGCTCGAAGCAAAAGCAGCAGAAAAAAAGGACGAATAAAAAAGGAAGGGCGCGCAGCGTCCTTCCTTTTTTATTTCGTTGTTACGCTTCCTTGGCGGCGGGCTCTTCCTTCGGCTTATCCTTGGGGACGACGCGCTTTTCAGGCGTCACGCGGCCCTCGTCCACCGCGACCATGTGCTCAAGCAGGCGGACGACCATGTTGGAGTAGCCCCATTCGTTGTCGTACCACGCGATCAGCTTGACAAAGTCGTTGTCGAGCATGATGCCGGCGGTCTCGTCGAAGATGCAGGGGCAGGAATTGCCAATCAGGTCCGTGGAGACGACCTGGTCCGCGGTGTAGCCGATGATGCCCTTCATATAGGTCTCACTGGCGTGGCGGATGGCGTAGCAGATATCGGCGTAGGTGGTCTTGACCTTGAGGTGGGCGGTCAGGTCAACGACGGAGACGTCCGCCGTGGGGACGCGGAAGCTCATGCCGGTCATCTTGCCGTAGAGCTCGGGGATGACGCGGCCGACGGCCTTGGCGGCACCCGTGGAGGAGGGGATGATATTGTTGAGAATGGAGCGGCCCGTGCGCCAATCGCTGCCGCCGCGGGAGTCGACGGCCTTCTGCTTGGCGGTGGCGGCGTGGATGGTGGACATGAGCGCCTGCTCGATGCCGAACTCGTCGTTGACGACCTTGGCAAGGGGCGCTAAGCAGTTGGTGGTGCACGAGGCGTTGGAGACGACCTTCATGTCAGAATGGAGCAGCATGTGGTTCACGCCCATGACGAACGTGGGGGTGACCTCATCCTTGCCGGGCGCGGTCAGGATGACCTTCTTCGCGCCGCCCTTGAAGTGGCGGGAGGCCTTCTCGGTGGTGTTGTAAGCGCCGGTGGACTCGATGATGTACTCCGCGCCGCAGCTGGACCAGGGGATCATCGCCGCGTCGGACTCGCTGAAGACCTGAATGGTGTGACCGTTGACGATCAGGTTCTTGTCCTTGTGCTCCACCGTGCCGTTGAACTGACGGAACACGGAATCGTATTTGATCATATAGACCATGTAATCCAGATCCGCTTTGCGCAGGTTGATACCGCAGATGTCGAACTGCTCCGGATGCTCGATCATGATGCGCAGCACGACGCGGCCGATGCGGCCGAAGCCGTTGATGCCCACTTTGATAGCCATAATGATAATCCTCCACAGAAAATGTGATCGTATTGTTCGGAGCTCGCGCCCCGTCATTGCAGAATCATTATATCATGGCGTATTTTTTTGTCTTCCCCTTTTCGGGAAAAAGGTAGCTGAACTTTGTTGTACAAATGTGTGCAAAACAGACAAAAATAGCGAAAAACATTTGTCTAACTTCTCCAAATATTCCATACATTTGAAACATTCGAAGCATCCGTTCGTGCAAAAAATTGCACTTTATCGCACTAAAATGACAGCAAACCTGCAAAACGAAAACGGCCCTCAAAGAGGGCCGTTTTACTTCAGTCTAAATTCAGTGTTGGCTTATTTCGAGCCGAAGGCTCGAAATAAGCCAACGTCCCCCACGCGCATTTCGTGCTCCGCACGAAACAGCTAACGCACCCCCGCCGCGCATTTTGCGCCTCCGGCGCAAAACAGCTCAGGTACCCCGACGCGCATTTTGCGCCCCGCGCAAAACAGCGCTAAAAACGCAAAATAGAAGCAGAGACCCTCATCACGCACCGAAAAGCGTCGCAGACTTTGCGCCGCGCACGGCGCAAATAATCCTAATCGTTTTTTCTGACGACATGTGCGTCAGAAAAAACTCTTCTCACGGAGCGCGTGTCGCAGCCGCCCTGCGGGCGGCAAGGCACGAAGCGCAGTGCATCCCCCTCAAAAAAAGAGGACGGCGAAAGCCGTCCTCTTTTTTTGAAGTCGTTAGGCAAGCGCCGCGGTGATGATCGCCATGGAGTAGACCTCCTGGGCGTTGCAGCCGCGGGAGAGGTCGTTGATCGGCGCGTTCAGACCGAGCAGAATCGGGCCGTAGGCGTCGAAGGAGCCGAGGCGCTGGGCGATCTTGTAGCCGATGTTGCCGGCGTTGATGTCGGGGAAGATAAAGGTATTGGCGTGGC
>OKRY01003007.1_pt1 | contig 12721 bp, 8 predicted proteins | sample 1601121 | NCBI WGS metagenome assembly OKRY01 (sample SAMEA3541546, study PRJEB24748) | human gut metagenome | biome: human gut; feature: human-associated habitat; material: faeces | place: China | collected 2012
CATGACTACTTCTCCGGTATGATGAGCGAGCGCAACGATGGCGCATCCATCGCTGAGGTCACCGGCAGATACCTCGGACCTGTCATGCAGAACATCATGCGTGTGTTCTCTGTTGTGCTGCTGATCATGGTTGGTACCGTGTTCGCAGTGGGCCCCGCAGGCCTGATCGTTACCCTGTGCAAGAACAGCGGCATGTCCGGTCTGCTGACCACCACCCTGTTCTGGCTGATCATCATTCTGGTGTACTACTTCATCGCAACCTTTATTTCCATTGATGCCATCATCGGTAAGATTTACCCCGTGTTCGGCATCTGCCTGATCATCATGGCTGTGGGCGTTATCTTCGGCATCTTTACCAACCCCGCCTACACCATCCCCGAGATCTGGGCAAACTTCGGCAACATGCATCCGTCGGGCACTCCCATCTGGAGCTTCATGTTCATCACCGTTGCCTGCGGCGCTATTTCCGGCTTCCACTCCACCCAGTCGCCTCTGATGGCTCGCTGCATGAAGAGTGAGAAGCAGGGTCACTTCGTATTCTACGGTGCAATGGTCAGCGAGGGCATCATCGCTCTGATCTGGGCTGCTGCCGGCTGCGCACTGTACACCATCACCGATGGCAAGATGGTCGGTCTGGCCGAGGCTCTGGCTGCCGGTCAGTCTGCTGCTATCTACGACGTCTGCCTCAAGACCATGGGTAATGTCGGCGTGGCACTGGCTATGATCGGTGTCGTTATCTGCCCCATCACCTCTGGTGATACTGCATTCCGTTCCGCTCGTCTGACCTTGGCCGACTGGCTCAAGATCGATCAGGACAGCTACGCAAACCGCCTGAAGCTGTGTGTCCCCGTGCTGGGCGTTGGTGCTTTCCTTGGCATCGGCAACGCACTGGGCTTCATCAACTACACCGTCATCTGGCGTTACTTCAGCTGGACCAACCAGACGCTGGCTATGATCGTCCTGTGGGCTGCTTCCATGTACCTGTTCAAGGAGAAGAAGAACTTCTGGATCACCGCCGTGCCTGCAACCTTCATGAGCGCTGTGTCCTGCACCTACTTCGTGCTGGCTCCCGAGTGCCTGGGCAAGATGATCAACACCTATGCGGACGGCAAGCTGGTGGCTTACAACACCGCCGTTGCTTACCCCATCGGCATCGTCTTTGCCATCGCAATGCTGGCTCTGTTCCTCCATGCTACCAAGAAGAGCTCTACTTCCAAGGCATAAGGAACTGACGGCTCCATATTTCCGTAAGTAACTTGCGCCCGCCGCTGCCTGACCGTACAGCGGCGGGCGCTGTTTTTTGAAAAAATCAGGGCTTGCAATTGCCCCCGTCCCGTGGGAAAATAGGGGCGTAGAATTTAAAGCAAAGAAGGGAACTACCCATGATTTTCAAACCCGCACAGCTGGGCATGGCAAAGCTTGACCCGCAGGAGCTGGAGGCAGACAAAAAAGCCTGCCGGAAGATCGGCCCCTGCGGCGTAGGCAAAAAGGCGCTGTACCTGAACAGCTTTTACATCGACCGCCGCTATTATCTGCCCTACGGCAGCATCACCCGGGTGTTCAAGCGGGTGGCTATGAGCTCCGGCGGCTTTTCCGGCAAGGGCGTGTTTGCCTCCATGGCGTATCTTGTGGTGGAGTACGACGGCGGCAAGCAGAAGCAGTGCAACTTCAAGGACGAGCGGGACGTGGACGCCCTGCTGGAAGTGCTTGCCAAGGAGCAGCCGCAGCTGCATCTGCTGAGCGCCGCCGGTGAGCAGGCGCTGGAGAAAAAGGCTGCCGAAAAGGCCGCCCGCAAGCTGCCGGAGCTTTCCGAGGACGCGCAGCACAGCCTTACCGTGCTGCGCCGGGCAAAGGAGTATCTGGACGCAAAGCCGGAGCTTTCCGCCGAGCTGAGCGCTGCCCAGCGCCGCAAGCGTGCGCAGCTGCAAAGCAAGCCGGTGTACCGCTATGTGGCGCTGGCCATCTTTGTGCTGGGTGTTGCGGCGGCGGCCTACGGTCTGTACTCCGTGTTCAGCCACACCGGCAGCTACGGCGTGTACTTTGCGCTGTTCGGCTTTGCCGCCATCTTCCTGTTTTCCAGCTACAATATGCTGCCCACCGCCCACAATAACAACAACGCCATCATGAAGCGTGCGGAGAAGGCCGAGGCAGCCATGGCAGAGTATGTCAAGCACTACCCCTACGGCGCTTTCCCGGTGAAAAGCTGGTACGCCCACCCCATCGTGCTCAAGCAGATGATGGACGCCGTGGAGGAGGGCCGCGCCGTCACCGTGCCCGAGGCACTGGATGCGGTCAAGGCACGCCTGAAATCCTTGAACGCGGACGTGGAGGTGGAGCAGGAGGAATACGACGAGGTGGTGGTCATCAAGGCCCTGTTCCTCAACCACGATTATCAGTAAAAGCAGAAAAGTAAAAAGCCGGGCAGCCTGCGGGCTGTCCGGCTTTTGCTTTTACAGGGCAGTGCTGCTGTTCAGAACAGGCGGCGAAGCCCTATGATATAAGGGGACTTTTGAAGAGTCGGACATTATTACCACTTTTTTATATTGAATAGTATTCAAAAGTAACGTAGTTTCGTTGTGTTTGCGACTCTTCAAAACTTTGGCTACTTTTGAAGAGTCGGGGCAAAAAGCACAGTGTTCTGCGTGTTTTGGCGCAGAAAAAGTAACTATTCAAAACTCTATGGGTCATAGGGGACTTTTGAACAGTCGCAGCTGCGTCTCAGATCAGCGCCTCCATCCGCAGCGGGTCGGGGTGATGGGCGTATTTCTGCTTGGCGATCTCGATAAAGGACTGTACCTCCAGCCGGGGTGCGTGGCGCATGGCGGCGATCTCCACCGTCACCGGGGGAAAATCCAGCAGCGGCACCTTGACGATGCCCGGGATCACCGCCGTGGACAGGCAGGGCACAATGGACATGGCGGTGCCCATCTGGATCATGATCAGCGCACCCTCAAAGCTGGGGGTGATCTTGCTGCAATCCACCCCCACCTGCGCCAGCTGCTCCAGCGAAGGCCCCTGACAGGCGGACAGAAAGCTGTCGAATGCGCCGGAGGACACCACGCTCTGCCCCTTCAGGTCTGCCAGATGCAGCGCCCGCCGGTCGGCAAGGGGAGAGTTGGGATTCATCAGCACATGGTAGCCCAGCGAGAACAGGGGCGTAAAGGAGATGTCCCGGTCGCGGGAGTGCTCGGTGGCGTAGAAGAAGCCGATATCCAGCTGCCCGGAGCGCAGCTGTTCCAGCGGGCGGCGGTTGTCCTGCGGCACAACGTCTACGCAGGCGTTGGGAAACTGGTGCTGGAATTGGGCCAGAATGCTGGAAAAGGTGCTGTAATCGAACAGCTGCCGCAGCCCGACGGTCAGGTGGGAGCGGTCGGCGTCCTGAATATCCTGCGCCTTCTTCAGCGCCTGCCGCCCAAAGCTGGTCATCTGCACCATGTCCAGATAAAAGGACTGCCCGGCAGCGGTCAGCTTGGTGCGGCGGGTGGTGCGCTCGAACAGGCGCAGCCCGGTCTCCTTTTCCAGCGCATTGATCTGGTAGGTGATGGCGGGCTGGGTGGTGAACAGCCGCTCGGCGGCGGCGCTGAAATTCAGCTCCTCTGCTACGGCAATAAAGCACTCCAACTGGTAAATCGTCATAGAACGGCGCCCCTCCTTGTGAAAAAAGCTGGTCATCTTTATTATACAGGATTCCGCACAGGCCGTAAAGGGAAAACGATTTATAAAGAGATTTGATAAATTCTGACACAAATTTGTATTTCACACCGGGGCAAAACTTTGCTATAATCGTATCAATGTTCAAAATGCACGAAGGAACAGGAAAAACGCAAAAAAGAAGAGAAAAGAAAAAGAAAGGCGAACCTTATGGCTAAGATCTCTCGTCGCAACTTTATGCGCGGTGCCGCTGTGGGCACCATGGGCGCAGCTGCTGCCGGTCTGCTGACCGCCTGCGGCAACTCCGCTTCCAGCACCACCGGTGCTCCCGCTTCCTCCGCAGCTTCCTCTGCTGCCTCCTCCGCTGTGACCAAGCCCTCCTCCCCGGTAGACGGCAAGTACGTCACCAAGGCAATGGGTCACGAAAGCTGGGTGCACGTTGCCACCACCTTCTTTGACGGCAAGATCACTGCCTGTGAGGTGCTGTCTCACGAGGAGACCATCGGCATCGGCAACTATGCCTGCTCCCGCATCCCCGCCGCCATCGTCGAGCACCAGAGTGTCAACGTGCCCAACCTGCGCGGCTCCTCCATCACCTCCATGGCTGTCAAGGCAGCTGTGAAGGAGGCCATCGAGCTGGCCGGTTATAACGTGGACGACTTCTCCAAGGAGGTCACCATCGCTGCTTCCAACGAGGTCATCGAGGAAGAGGCTGATGTCGTCATCATGGGTGCCGGCACCTCCGGCCTGACCTGCGCCTGCCGCCTGCTGGAGGCCGGCTACAGCGTCATTCTGGTGGAGAAGCGCGATATCCCCGGCGGCTCCATGTCCATGACCTACGGCGGCGTTGCCACCGCAGGCTCCAAGCTGCAGTACAACTACGATGTGGACGGCAGCTTCCGCAGCTCTGCCATGGGCACGCTGGAGGGCATGATGAACTTCTGGCAGACCATGGAGAAGTACCACCGCACCGAGTTCTTCAACGGTGAAATGCCCTACATGACCAAGCAGTACACCGTCGCCGGTGATCTGGTGGACTGGATGGCAGGCATCGGCATCGGCTTCAACACCATGGGCAACTACGAAAGCGCTACCCAGTACGGCGCTTCCACCCCGTATCTGGCACCCGGCTGCTACGAGGGCGGCGCAGGCTACGCCATGATGTTCATGGCACAGCGCGTGGAGAAGTACGAGAAGGGCAAGATCATCTACTCCACCAGCGTCACCGACCTGATCAAGGACGAAAGCGGCCGTGTTGTGGGCTTCCACGCCAAGGGCGAGAACGGCGCAAGCTATACCCTGCGCGGCAAGGCGGTCTGCCTTGCCTCCGGCGGCTTTGCCAAGAACCCCGAAATGCTGAAGAAGTACAGCCCCGACTACGCCGACTTCTTCTTCAATTGCGCCTCCAGCATGACCGGCGAGGGCATCCAGATGGGTATCGACGCCGGCGGCTATGTGGAGTGCGAGAACCGCGCTCTGCCCGCCTTCCTGTCCAGCTACAAGAGCAAGTTTGAGCTGGCCTTCATCCACCAGTCTGCCCCCGGCATCATGGTCAACATCAAGGGCGACAACATCGGCAACATCGTCTCCGATAACCACTACACCATGGCCAAGGCAAAGCTGAACAAGGACAACGGCGACACCTTCTACTATGTGTTCGACGAGTCCTCTGCCGTCAAGCTGCGCGACAGCGAGTCCTACGGCTTCAACGGTTACGTTGCCATGTTCGAGAAGGGCGAGGCTGTGCACTACGACAGCGTGGAGAAGGCCTCTGAGGAGCTGAACCTGCCCAATCTGGCAGACGCCATCGAGGCCAACAACGCCGCCGCTCTGGCCGGTGAGCCCGATGAGTTCGGCCGCCGCAACTGCCCCTACATCGAGACCCGCGACGGTCTGTGGGCCATCCGCGTTGACCCCACCTTCTACCTGACCACCGCAGGTCTGGCCATCGACACCGATTGCCACGTCCTGACCGAGGACAAGAAGGCCATCCCCGGCCTGTACGCTGCCGGCGACGTCTGCGGCTCCATCGAGGAGAAGGACGCCAAGCAGTACGGCATGGGCTTCGACGCCGCTCTGACCTACGGCTACATCATGGGCGAGACCCTGAAGAAGGAGATCTGAGCTGCGCTCTGACCCCCTGACAAAAGCATAAATAAAGGGCTGCTGCACAAACCGTGCAGCAGCCCTTTTTATATCATATTTCCTCTTACGCCGCCGCGGGCTTGCGGAAAATCGCCATGGCGCGCTTGTAGCAGCTGGCGAAATAGGCGATCTCCGCCAGTGCGGTCAGGATCCAGCTGCACGGGTACAGCAGGTACAGCGCCGGGATGGTGTGGAAGTGGGCAAAGATGGTGTACACCCAGATCACCCGGAATACACAGGAGCCCAGCACCACGATGACGGTGGGCACCACCGTCTTGCCCAGCCCGCGGGAGGCGGCGATGGTGCAGTCCATAAAGGCCGAGATGCCGTAGGCAAAGGCCATCACAGCTACGCGCTTCATGCCGGCATCAATGACCGCCGCTTCGGTGGTGAACAGCGCAAGGAAGGCCGGCCCGCAGAAGAACAGCGCCGCGCCCAGCACAAGCCCCACGCCGAAGGAGTAGCCCAGACTGATGAAGTAGCTCTTCTTCACCCGGTCAGGCCGTCCCGCGCCGTAGTTCTGGCTCATAAAGCTGGCGCAGGCCATGTAGAAGGCCGCCATGCAGTCGTAGATCAGCCCATCCGCGTTGGCGGCGGCGCTGTTGCCCTTGACCATCAAAGAGTCAAAGGAGTTGACACCCGCCTGAATGAACAGGTTGGCAATGGCAAAAATGGCATTCTGCAGCCCGGCAGGTACGCCCAGCGCAAGGATGCTCTTGGCCTGCACCGGGTTCAGCTGTAATTTATGTAGGTCCAGCGCGTAGCAGTCCTGCACCCGGGTCAGCGCCCGCAGGATCAGAAACGCGGAAACGCACTGGCTGATGGCGCTGGCCAGCGCCACGCCCACCACGCTCAAATCGCACACGATGACAAAGAACAGGTTCAGCGCAATGTTCAGGGCACCGGCAATGGACAGATACATCAGCGGCTTTTTGGTGTCGCCGATGGAGCTGAACACCGCGTTGCCGAAGTTGTACAGGGCCAGCGCCGGCATACCCAGAAAATACACCCGCAGATACAAAATCGCGCCGGGCAGCAGATCCTCCTTGGTGTTCAGCAGCCGCAGCATGGCAGGGGAACCCAGCAGGCCGATGAGCAGCAGCGCCACACCGGCAACGGCGCTGATGACGGCCGCCGAGTGGACGGTCTTTTCCACGTCCTTGGGGTGGCGCGCACCGTAAAAACGCGCCACCAGCACGTTGATGCCGTTGCTCAGGCCGATGAGAAAGCCGGTGAACAGGGTCACCAGCGTGCTGGTGGAGCCCACGGCGCCCAGCGCCGTGGACCCGGCAAAGCGCCCCACCACCGCCACGTCCGACATATTGAACAGCACCTGCAGCAGGTTGGAAAGCGCCAGCGGCAGACTGACCAGAAAGATCTGTTTGGCCAGAGGGCCTTCGGTCAGTGTTTTGGTATTTGATTTCATGTTCTCTTTTTATCCTTTAACCTAAACCGTGCCCGCGCACACCGGGGCACACCTCTATTATATGGGCCGCTGCGGCTTTTGCAAGATAGCATCGACATTTCATATTTGATTTTTTTGTGCGGCTGTGCTATACTACTTTACACCGATGAAATAAATATGTGCGATCGTAGCTCAGCTGGATAGAGCGTTCGGCTCCGACCCGGAAGGCCAGAGGTTCGAATCCTCCCGGTCGCACCAAGAAAGACCCATACACAATGTGTATGGGTCTTTCTTTATTGCAGACGCCGTTTTCTGCCAGCCGGTAGAGTTCATTTTCAGAAGCCAAGAAGCCTCAAATCATATTGCAAAAAAGTAAAACTCCTTTATAATAGAGCTTGTACCCCGGTATGCGCGGGTACTGTTTTTGGGATAAGAAAAGGAAAAAAAGAAACTATGAGTTCATCCGCAAAGTCTCTGACCGAAGGACCTCTGGCCAAACAGATCCTCCTGGTCAGCCTGCCGCTGGCCCTGTCCAATCTGCTGCAGGTGCTCTTTAATATGTCGGACGTAGCTGTGGTGGGCCGGTTCGCAGGCTCCACGGCCCTCGGCTCAGTAGGCTCCACCAGCATCTTCGTCACCCTGTTCACCGGTTTCCTCATCGGTCTGAACAACGGCATCAACGTGCTGGTAGCCCGGTTTTACGGTGCGCGCCATGCCGACGATGTGGAGAAGACTGTCCACTCGGCTCTGCTGGTCAGCATCGCCGCCGGCGTACTGCTCCTGCTCATCGGCCTGCTGGGCTCACCGGCCCTGCTCCATCTGCTCAACACCAAAGAAGACCTCTACCCCGGCGCTGTGCTCTATCTGCGGGTGTACTTCCTCGGTATGCCGGCGCTGGCTCTTTATAACTACGGCAACGCCATCTTCAGCGCCATTGGCGAGACGAAAAAGCCACTGTACTACCTGTGCATCGCAGGCGTGCTGAACATCCTGCTCAACCTCTTCTTCGTCATCGTCTGCCATCTGGACGTGGTGGGCGTGGCGCTGGCAAGTGCCATTTCCCAGTGCGTCTCAGCCTTCCTCGTTCTGCGGGCGCTGACCCGCGTGCAGGACTGCTACGCCCTGGACTTCCACAAGATCGCCCTCGACCCTGCCACCACCAAGCGCATCCTCGCGCTGGGCCTGCCCGCCGGGTTCCAGAACGCCGTCTTCGCCATTGCAAACCTCTTCATTCAGGCCGGCGTCAACTCCTTTGACTCCCTCATGGTCAAGGGCAACTCCGCCGCCGCCAACGCCGACAATATGATATACGACGCAATGGCCGCGTTCTATATGGCCTGCGCCAGCTTCATGAGTCAGAACTACGGCGCAGGCAAGCCCGACCGCGTGAAGAAGAGCTACTTCATCGCCCTCGCCTATTCCTTCGGCGCCGGCCTCGTGCTGGGCGGTTCGCTGTTCATCTTCGGGCGGCAGTTCCTCGCCCTCTTCACTACCGAGGGCGCCGTCATCGACGCCGGCATGAAGCGTGTGGGCGTCATGGGCTTTGCCTACTGCATCTCGGCCTTCATGGACTGCACCATCGCGGCCTCCCGCGGCTTGGGCAAGACAGTAGTGCCGACCGTCATCGTCGTTCTCGGCTCCTGCGTGTTCCGGGTCATCTGGGTCTACACCATCTTCGCCCACTTCCATACCATCCCCTCGCTCTACCTGCTCTACCCCTGCTCCTGGACGCTGACCGCCATCGCAGAGATCGTCTACTTCATCCACGCCTACAAGGACAGCATGAAGATATTCACTCAGCCCCAGCCCGCAGAAGTCTGATAAGACACAAAAATGCCATCGCCTCGCGGCGATGGCATTTCTTTATTTCGTTACTGATAATCGTGGTTGAGGAACATAGCCTTGATCTGGACGATCTCGTCGTACTCTTCCTGCTCCACCTGAACGTCGGCGTTGACCTCTTTGAGGCGGTTCTTCACAGCCTCGAGGGCTTCGGGCAGGGTGACAGCCCGGCCCTCCTGAAGAGCATCGGTCATCTGCTTGAGCACCACAGGGTGAGCGTAGATGTCCGGCACCGGGAAGTTCCCGCCGGGATAGGCTTTGATGTACTCGGCCATGGCCGCTTCGGCCCTGTCGGCACGCTTCATGATGGCGTTATGGTTGTTGTGGGCCGTAGGCATCATGTTGTAGCTGGAGAAGAGGAAGATGGCCGCAAAGCCGAACAGTGCAAAGTAGATACCGTAGTTTCCGGTGTGGTTGATGATGCTCTGGATACCATAGGCCGCAGACACCACGCCGAACAGACTGATGGTGAGGGCCACATATTTATACACCGGCTTGCTCTGCAGCTGGGCGCGCTTGCGGCGCTCGGCAGCACTGAGTTCTTTGGCAAGCTCCGGTTTCCTGGCGAGGTAGTCCGATGCGCGCTTGAGCTGGCCCACGCTCTGCTCTGCCTCTTTCGAGAGCTGGGGCAGCCTCCGGGCGGCTTTCTCGGCCTTCTGGCGGGCAATTTCCGCCTCGCCTGCGGCGCTCAGACGCGGGATGTTGGGCTGTTCTTTCGCCAAAACTTCCAGCAGGGCGTCCACGTCCCGCTCGTCCTTGAAGTTGCACTGCTTCTGCTTGCCGCCGTCGTACTCCACCACGAGGTAAGCCATCGAGGCAAACATCCCCTTGCCAGAGAAGCCTCCCTGGCTCATGGCCACCCGCTTGAACACGCGGCTGATGCTGCCATAGGGCAGATAATACCGGCGGTCGATGTAGAAGCTGTTGAGGTAGAGGGCCTTTTTGCCCACGCCGCAGGGGCCGATCTTTTTGCAGGCTTTCTTATCGGCTTCCAGCGTTGCTTTGTCCAGATGGGCGAGGCCCAGTTGTGCAGGATGAAACAGCATAGAGAATCCCCTTCTTCCATTTCTTTTCCTCATTTTGCCACTCTGAGCCGAAAAAAGCAAGAGGCAGTTTCAGATGACCTTCTGCTCAAGCCATTTTCCCCGGACAAAACGCACCATAAAGCAGCTGGAGCGGAACGCCCAGTCGAGATACATCCCCATCCAGATGCTGAGCAGTCCGCCGCCCATCTTCAGGACCCACAGGTAGCAGAAGCCCACGCGGAACACCCACATGGACACGATGCTGACGGTCATGGTGAAGCTGGCGTCGCCGGCGGCGCGGAGAATGTTGGGCAGGGTGAAGCTGGAGGGCCAGAAGAAGAGGGAGACGATGTTGAACCACATCATGACTTCCAGCGCCATGGCCGAAGCCTCCGGCGAGAGGCTGAACCAGGACAGCGCCCAGCGGTCGGCGAAGAAGAAGGCCGACAGATTCATGACCCAGGCACCGCAGTAGGCCACCAGCAGCAGGCGGCGGGCATACCAGACAGCCTGCTCTTTCTCGCCTGCACCGAGGCACTGGCCCACCACCGTGAGCACCGCCATGCCGACGGCGCTGGCCGGGATGTTCAGGAAGGTGCTGGTGGTGTTGGCCACGGCATTGGCCGCGATGGCGGCGGTGCCGAGGGTGCTGGTGAGGCTGGCCACCGACAGTTTGCCGATTTGGAACATACCGTTCTCAATGCCCGCCGGGATGCCCACCCGCAGGATGCGCCGGATGAGCTTTCCGTCCGGCTTCATGGCCGACAAGCCGGTGACGCGGAGCATACAATCCGGCTTCTGGAGCAGGAAGAGGACGGCACAGCAGGCCACCGCGCGGGAGACGAGGCTGGCCAGCGCCGCGCCCATGACGCCCATCTTGAAGCCAAAGATGAGGATGGCATTGCCGCCGATGTTGACGACATTCATCACAAGGCTGGACATCATGCTGATCTTGCTGTTGCCCTGCGCCCGGAAGAGGGCCGCGCCTGCGTTATACAGGCCGATGAAAGGGTAGCTCAGGGCCGACAGCAGGAAATACGTCTCGGCGTACTTCATCACATCGGCGTCGATGGAGCCGAAAATGCCCCGCAGGATGGCGTGGCGCCCCACCACGACCACCGCTGCCACAAGAATGCTGAAGCTGGACATGATGAACATGATCTGTGCGGCGGCAGCCCGGGCGCTCTTCTCCTCTCGATGGCCGATGTACTGGCTGGCGACCACCGCGCCGCCGGTGGCCAGCGCTGTCATGATCTGTATCATCAGGGTGTTGAAGGTATCCACAAGGCTCACGCCCGACACCGCCGCCTCGCCCACCGACGACACCATGAGGGTATCGGCCAGGCCGATGGTCACGCTCAGGGCCTGCTCGGCGATGAGCGGCAGCAGCAGTGCCACCAGCGCCTGCCGGGTAAAAAGCGGGTTGGTTGGTTTTTGGGTGCTTGTCATGACTTCCTCCGGGTTTTGTGCACAGGTTCGTAAGCGATACCCCTATCATACCGCGCCGGTGTCGGAAATACAAGGGGTTGTATACAAGAAATCCGGAGCAGGCCTGCAGGATCAGGTGAATTCCCGGCTGGGTGTCAGGTCTTTGCCGTAATACACGGCGTAGTCGTAGGGGATGGGCGGCTCGTAGGCGGTCTTGTCCGGGTACTTTGCCAGCATATCGGCCTGCAGGTTTGCGGGGCTGAAAGGCCGCCCGGCGCTCAGGGTGTCGGCGCACACACTGTTCCACACCGCCTCGGAGAAGGCCGAGCAGTTGTAGTAAGCGGACCAGTGATCCGCACGGCTCAGGCCCCGGTTCAGCACCGCCAGCTGGTCGGCATCCAGCGAGGTCTGCATGGCGTAAAGGTGGTAATAATAATCGGGAATGTAATACATATAATAGCTTTCCAGCTCATACCAGATGCCGGAATGCTCATTGCGGTTGCCGCGGGTGCCGATGGTCAGGGACTTGCCCGGGGCAATGAGCAGCCCGCCCACAGCGATATCGCTGTCCGAGACATTGGTCACCGACACAAAAGCATGGCCGCTGGCGTTGATGGAGGCATCGCCCTTGTCATCCGACATGGTGTAGATACGCAGCACGGCCACGGAACCCTCTGCCGGGGCAGCACCGTAGATGTCGGCCGGGGACTTGCGGCTGGCCTGCTCAAAGACATAAGGCCCGCCAAAGTTGGTGGTAAAGCCTTTTACGTCCCGCAGAAAGGCATCCCGGCCGGTCAGGTCGGTGACCGTTTTGTCCTCTTTCGCGGCGGGCTGGGCGGGCTTTGCCTCCTGTGCAAAGGCCGGCAGGCAGAGGCAGAGGGTCAGGGCCAGCACGGCAAACAGAGTGCGGAGCGTTTTTTTCATGGGAACGTCCTCCATTATTCGATGAAATGTTGTAAAATTTTGGGGAATGCTGCTGTGTAACAGCATACGGTTTTTGCCGCAGCTTGTCAAGATGCACCGCAAACGCCGCAAAAAAGAATGAAGATGGGTGCGTTTGCTCTACTTTACCCCCGCAGATAATTGTGTTAAAATAAAGCCACAGCCTGTGTGTTCGTGCAGGGAGCACACGGCCGTACAACATGATAAGAAGCAGACCCGAAAAAAGGGGGAGAATTATGCCCAAAACAGCCCATAAAGTCGTGGTCATCGGGCACCGCAACCC
>OKRY01003014.1_pt1 | contig 12708 bp, 8 predicted proteins | sample 1601121 | NCBI WGS metagenome assembly OKRY01 (sample SAMEA3541546, study PRJEB24748) | human gut metagenome | biome: human gut; feature: human-associated habitat; material: faeces | place: China | collected 2012
CAATGTGGAAGACCCTGATGTTTTCTCCCATCGTGCATGGGAACTTAAATATCAGAGAGAACAGGAAATGCGGCGAAATCAGCCTGCTCGAACTAAGAAAAGGTCGTATGATATGGAATTATAATCATCATCGAGTAGATAATATGCTCTTACAACTCTCTTGTTTAAAAGGCGTATGGATTTAAAAATTCCATACGCCCAATTCACTTTAACCAGTTACAATCTGCCATGTTTTCTTGTATAAAACCACATTCATTATAATGCTGAGATTCTTTGTTGCATATCAATAACTTGAACTTTACTATTTTTAAGAACTAATCCATACGAAAAATGAATCGTATTTCCTCCCACTGGTTCAAATTTAACATATTGTCCACATATATTTCTATTACGTTCACCAAATATTTTCTTTATCTTTTCTGGCAATACACTATATATCGGACATGACACATCTATAGTATAAAATCCATTTTTCATAGGATTACCTCTGTCACTAAACCATTCACTTATTGAAATTCTATTACCTGCTACAGATTTACATTGAGCTGTATATTCTTTGCCACGTAATGTAAACATTAATGGGGTTTCCTCTGGAATATTAGAAGATACTTGAAATCTTATCTTTCCATCATTCATTTTCCAGCTCAATGAAGCTTCAATCTTCAATTCCTTTCCATTAATAGGTTGTTTAGGTTCTAATTCCTCGGGCAATGGCAATAAATCTCCCATCTCAACGTAATGATTTTTATAATACCATCTACCATATTTCTGTATAAATCCCCATGATGACAAATAATTGCTGTTTAACTGATCTATAGTAGCATCCGAAAACTGAAATCCTCTTTTTGGATAATCTACTCTTGAATATGCACGTAAAATTTTAATAATTGGTATATGATATTTATTATAGGCATCTATATATGGCAAACATTCAATATCATAAATATTATCCGAAGCATTCTCATAAAATTTTCGACGAGCACATATGAATTCATATATTTTCTCATCAGTAACCTGTTCATTGACTGGTTGTGGCGTAACAGAAAAATAAAAGTCTCCCACTAACGAAGAATATTCCCATGAAAGCTGTTCTTCTCCGTATTGGCTAATTGATATTTCTGACACTTTATTTCTAACAAATTTAAACATTTCTTCAATTTTCAAATTTGGAATAAGCATAGCATCTTTTAAAACTTGTGTATATAATCCATTACTACATTGTCCATCAAATGCACTACAGTCAGCGCTTGTAGAATAAGCAATCATAGTACCTTTAGGTGGATTATTAAATGGCGCAAAGCCTGTTAAAAATCCCCTCCCCATAGCAAAAGGATTATCTCGACATGCATCCAATATACATATTAATGTTTTTCCCTTATATGAAGATACACCTTCTAACAGCGAATTTAAACAATAACAAGAGACCATTGTCTTGCTTTTATCACTTAACTTTAAATCAATAGGAACGATAAAATTTTTACCGTCGATTTGCATACCATGCCCTGCATAAAAAAATACCCCTACAGCATATTCATCTAATGCCTGTAAAAAATCATTAACAGATTTTTGAATATCTATTAAATTTGCATCCATTATTTTTGTAACATCAAAATTTAATTTATTCAAAATACTAGCAATATCGTCAGCATCATTCTTAGGATTATTCAATTTCCCTACATTTGAATAATCAGAATTACCGATTACTAATGCAATTCTATCCATTATTCTCACCTCTGAAATTATCTTACGTTTTATTTCATAATTAAAAATTTTAAATTCATTTCTTAATATAAATTTTAATCTGTTATTTTGATCATACCACCTTCTTAGCCCATTTTCTATATAAACTCTTACAAACACTGAAAAGCTCCCGAAGGAGCTTTCCACGCTTTAAATATACACTAATTCTTTCAACACAATCTCTTCTGCAGCATTCCGGACATTATTTACCGCTCTAACCCATTCCATCTGGTCACAAGCTTTCAATTCTTCCGTAATGCCCTGCCTCTCCATCATCTGACGCACCAGAATATCCATTCTCTCCTGTGCTTCATCGTCCACAGTATTCAGATGTTCTGTCAGTCTGTCTTCCAACATATACAGTGAATACATTGCCGGACGATGCTCTTTCAGATACGTTTTCCGTATCATTCCATATTTCCCATAATGCGGTTCTTCATCTGTACTGACAAGATTCGGATAGTAAATTCCGTCTGCGCCAAGTGTGTAGGTTCCACCCATTTTTTCAAATGTGCTTTTCATGTGTTATTCCTCCTTGAAATCAGCGATGTCCTTAGATCATCGCAAAATATTTCAGGGCAGCCTTGATAGCTTCTTCCTTCTCTTTCGGGCATTGTGGAACTCTTGCATTTTCTGATTTTGGAAGATTATAGTTTTCTCCCACTTCAATTCCACATTTGCGTTTTACCTGAGAAATATATAAACTTGAAACCTTCAAGCCAAATTCTTTCAGCACATAATCTTTGATTTCCTGATAGGTTGCTTTCAACTCGGCACTGGTGGCATCCAGCTCGTCCAGGTCTAAGTCGATCTCTATCGTGTCATCTGGTTTTTGTTGGGACAAAAGAACAACCGTCTCCACATGTGTCGTCCACCCAAACATATCGCAGCACCGCACCTTCTCCACCTCGTACCCCTTCTCACACAGCATCTTCAAATCCCTGGCCAAGGTTGCGGAATCACAGCTGACGTAAACCACCCGCTTCGGTGCCATGGTGACAATGGTGTTCAGACACTGTTCATCGCAGCCTTTTCTTGGCGGGTCTACGACGATGACATCGGCGTAAACTTTATTCTTCTCATACTGCTCCGGAAGCACTTCCTCGGCTTTTCCTACGAAGAATTCCACATTGTCCAGGCCATTTAATTTTGCGTTTTCTCTTGCATCATCAATTGCCTGGGGAACGATCTCCACGCCGTAGACCTTCTTTGCTTTCTGTGCCAGGAATAAGGAAATGGTTCCGATTCCGCAGTACAGATCCCATACCACTTCTCCACCAGTAAGGCCCGCATACTCTAAGGCGGTTCCGTACAGCTTCTCAGTCTGTACCGGGTTCACCTGGTAGAAGGACAATGGGGAAATACGGTATTTGACGTCACCGATATAATCGGTGATATAGCCTGGGCCGTATAAATTTACTAACTCTTTGCCAAGGATCACATTGGTCTTATCGGTGTTGATGCTGTAGCTGATGCTGGTCATGCCATCGAACCGGCATAACTTCTCTACCAGCTTCTCACTGCGAGGCAGTTTTTTGCCATTGATGATCACGCAGACCATCAGTTCTCCGGTTTTGAAGCCTTTCCGGATCAGGGCGTGACGGATCAGACCCTGATGGGTTTCTTCCTCATAAGGCGCTACATGGTTTTCGATCATATATTCCTTGATGCTCTCAAGGATCTTCTTATTTTCCTCAACACCTAACAGGCAGTCTTCCTGTGGGATAATATCGTGGGTACGGCCTGCATAAAATCCAGTAACGATCTCACCATTTTTATTTCTGCCAAATGGAAACTGTGCTTTATTGCGATATCTCCATGGCTCGTCCATGCCCATGATCGGTAAAAATGGGATGTCGGTAAAGCCACCGATCCGACGCAGGTTGTTGTAGACTTTATTTTCCTTAAATTTTAACTGGCTCTCGTAGCTCATAGCCTGAAGCTGGCATCCGCCGCACTGTCTGGCTACGGGACATGCCGGTTCTATCCGGTCCGGGGACGGAGTAATCACGCGCATCAGACGGGCAAAACCGTAGGATTTCTTCATTTTCATAGCCTTGGCTTCCACCACATCGCCTTTTACCGCATCTTTGATAAACCAGATATATCCGTCCAGCTTTCCGATGCCGGAGCCGTCCTCGCTCATATCCTCGATGGATACGATGAAGCAGTCATTCTTTTTTATTTCCATAATTCTCTCCATTTTTTATGTCCTGTAAATACAGCAGCTAAGCGTAAATACAGCAGCTAAGCAGCCTTACCGATGACTTTTGATCCTTTGTAGCAATCCAGTATTCATATCTATGCCTTTTACAACCGCTTCAACAAATACACGATTTACCGAATCGTTACGTTCCTTCAGACTTCCTTAAGATTTATTTTCCAAAATTTAGAGTTGTTTTATGGTTTCAACAAACTCTATTCACAATTGCCTGATATAGTATAACCATAAGATGAAGTTGAAGATAAAAGTAACTGTTCAGTAGGTCTGTGCACTTGCTGCACTGACCGTAAGAAGCCCTTAGCTTGCAGGCAAAAATCCCATCAGCGGAGCTGATCTGGAATGGATTTTTGCTCAGTAACTATGAAGGTACTGAATCGTTACGATAAAAGGCCTTTATCTCCAGCTTTTCCAAAACCTGAGTCCGGCGGCAACCAGCGCGCAACCGTTGCCGGGTTCGACTAACAACAAGGCGGGCCAACTCCATCCCCCACGGAAAGTAGCACGCTTCACATATAGATTGTAAACGACATACAACATACCTCCTAAAAAGGGTTGCCGCAGTGTCCCGCTTACGGATTCTGCTGACAGCCCTTTTCCCCTGTCTATACTTGTGTTGTCGTCACTCTCTCAGACACCTGGCAAAACCGTTTTCAACTACGGGCTTTTTTCTATCTTCGAGTTTCCTGTTTTCCTTACATTTCTGTCGTTTTCCGGATATTGGTCTCCAGTAACCGGTTATATCCCAGCCATCCCTGGTTATTTCCAGCAGCTCTTAATACCTCGATCATCGTCTCCATCTTGGCGTCTGCATTATCTGCCAGATTTAATGCCATGGCCTCTAATAATGCCGGTTTCTTCGGGGAACCATACTCCAGTTCTCCATGATGAGCCAGAATGCAGTGCTTTAATTCCACGGCCAGCTTCTCCGGGAAATCCGGGATCTGACGGATCCGGTCAGATACCATCTCTGTGCCGATGATGATGTGACCCAGTAACTGACCATCGTCCGTATAATCATTTTCCGGAAACACGGACAGCTCTTTTGTCTTTCCGATATCATGGAACATTGCTGCCGTCAAAAGCAGATCGCGGTTGATCTCCTTATAAAATCCAGCGAAATAATCACACATTTTTACCACGCTTAAGGTATGCTCTAACAGACCTCCCACAAATCCATGATGGACGCTCTTCGCCGCACTGTGGAACTGAAATGCTTTGGCAAATGCCGGATCGTCCACGAAATAACCAGCTGCCAGTTTATTCAAATATGGATTCTTAATAGATTTTACATATCCAACCAGCTCCTCATACATCTTCGGAATATCCTTCGTAGAAACCGGAAGATAATCTGCCGGAATGTACTCGCCTTCGTCTGCCACACGGATCCGGCGGATATTCAACTGGTTGTTGCCCTGGAACATCGTCACATCCGCGTCTACTGCCACATAATCCATGGCTTCAAAATTACAGATGCCAGGGGAGCCTAAGTCCCAGATCTTGGAATCAATGGTTCCGGTCTTATCCTGCAGTACCAGATTTCCATAATCCTTTCCTGCTTTTGTCTGGGCGATCTGCTTGCTTTTGCACAGATATACCTCAGAAATTCTCATGCCCTCTCTTAAACTGTCAATATACTTCATATTCTCTCCCTTTTACTTTCCGATAGCACCAGCATCCGGCAAAGCTGGAAGAGCCAGGCATTTACCTGGCTCCCACATTCACCTGATACTCTAATTCTTTATATTCATTCACACTCTTTCTCTGGACCGTAACCGTTACCGTATCGCCCTGATGCAGAGCTTCTAACTGATTTTCATACTCTTTCATGGACAGGATATTCTTCTCACCGATCTTTACGATCACATCACCATTCTGGATTCCGGCATTGTAGGCCGGACCATTCTGGATACAGTCTGCCACGTAAACTCCCGCAGGCATTCCATTCTCCTCCATAGCTGTGCTGACTTCCTGTCCACGGACTCCCAGATACGGCGCCGCAATTCCATTGGACAGCTTCTCCAGAATCGTCTTATAATCGGAAATCGCCATAGCCGTCGTCAAATTAGTCAGCTGATCCCTCTCATAATCATCCGTCACCCATCCGATCATCTGCCCATTCAGGTTCAAAAGAAATGTCCCTGTCGGCGCATCTCCACAGATATCTGCAAGCAAAAGCCTGGTCATTCCATCTGGTACCTGCACATTCTTCATAATGTAGGAAATAAACCCATAAGCACTGGAATGCACAATCCCCCCAGGCGCTCCCACTGCGATCACCGGATCACCCTGTCGGACACTATACGAATTTCCCAATGGTATCAATGACAGGCTATTGGCTGTACTTTCATTCAGCATTTCTGCCCGGACACTGACCATAGCCATACCGGACACCTGATCCGTCTGGCGGATCGTTCCGTCTACTTCGCTTCCGTCTGCAAACGTCACTTTGATGGAATCTGCATTCTCCACCGCTCCATCCGGAGTCAGGATCAGATAGTCCTGAGGGGTCGAACCAATAACCGCGCCTGCATACAGGCCACTGGTTTCTACTGGATTATCAAACCAGTCAAGTCCATGTTTTACTGAATGTACCGTCACGATCCCATGATCCGCCTCTGCAACCACATCTCTAAGTCCTGCATAGACCGAGGCAAAATCCCCTGTCGTATACTTATAATTGGCAATGATCTCCTGAACCTGCTCTTCGAAAGATTCGGAGTCCACCACGCTTTCTTCCGTCTGCTCCGGTTTGGAAGGCACCACCTCCGGAGGACTCTCCTGGGATGCACTGCTCTCCGGTTCATCTCTTGGAATGGTGATCGCTGTGCTTTCTTCTGTCGATTCCTGTCCCAGGTAACGCTGTGCTACAGGGCTGACCACTGCAAACATGGTTCCTGCCGCTGCTCCGCACGCCGCAGCAGCCAGAATCACACATCCTGCCCGAAACAGGATCTGCTTTCGGGTCAGAGGCTGCTTTACTACCTTTTCCCGGATAAACGAACGCTTTTGTCTTGGTTCATCTTCAGGATTTTTCTTATCCAGCATACACGACCTCCTCTCCAAGACCTTGTCTCCATTATAAAATGTGCATAGTATTTATGCAAGCAAAAAACATAAAAGAATCCCGTGTACAAGAATGACCGGTTGCTGTTTGCGCAAAGCGTGTACAAGAACGCTGTAACATCAAATACTCTGTGGATCTGAAAAATGGGTATCTTTCCGCCGCTTACTTATGATATAATGAGCGTAAGTGAGCCAACATGCTTGCATGATTGGCGAACGGCGAATTTGATCATGACAGCTGCGAAGCAGCGGAAAGCGCCGAAGGCGCGCGTCATGATATAATGAACCCAGGCTCAGTCCGTATCCCTGTGTCACCGACTGGCCGCCGCGTATGACCGCGCGCATCACGTAATAAATGGTAACTGTAAAGGTACTGAACAGTTACTTAGGATTTAGAATAAATCGAGGTTTTATCATATGAACACAAAATCATTAAAAACATTGGAATATAACAAGATCATCGCCCAGTTAGAGACCTACGCATCCTCTCCCCTGGGCCGGGACTTATGCCGGAACCTGGTTCCATCCATCGACGTCCATGAGATCCGCCAGATGCAGAAAGAAACTTCTGACGCCCTGACCAGAGTCCGCCAGAAAGGCAGTATTTCCTTTATAGGACTGAAGGATGTAGGTGGTTCTTTAAAACGCCTGGAGATCGGCAGCTCTTTAAATATCACGGAATTACTGGCCATCAGCTCCATGCTGACCATCGCTGCCAGAGCCAAGGCCTATGGCCGTCACGAGGACGATGACGAATATGAGGATTCCCTGGAAGAAATGTTCCGTCTCCTGGAACCACTGACTCCGTTAAATAATGAGATCAAGCGTTGTATCCTCTCTGAGGACGAGATCAGCGACGAGGCAAGTCCGGGACTTCACAAGGTGCGCCGTTCCATGAAGGCCATCAATGACAAGGTACATTCCCAGTTAAATGCCATCTTAAACTCCAACCGTACCTACCTGCAGGACGCAGTCATCACCATGCGCGACGGACGGTACTGCCTTCCGGTCAAATCCGAGTATAAAAGCCAGGTACCGGGTATGGTGCACGACCAGTCCTCTACCGGATCGACTCTGTTCATTGAGCCTATGGCGGTGATCCAGTTAAATAACCAGCTGCGGGAGCTGGAGATCCAGGAAAAGAAAGAAATCGAGGCAGTGTTAGCGGATCTAAGCAACCAGACTGCTCCATATACGGAGTCGATTTTATTAAACCAGCAGTTACTGGCCAAATTAGACTTTATCTTTGCGAAAGCGGCGCTGTCCCGCCATTACAAATGCAGTGAACCACAGTTTAACACCAATGGCTACATCCACATCAAGGACGGACGCCACCCGTTATTAGATCCGGCAAAGGTGGTTCCTATCAATCTTTATTTAGGAAAGGATTTCGACCTGCTGATCGTAACGGGACCAAATACCGGTGGTAAGACTGTTTCTATTAAAACGGTCGGATTATTTACCTTAATGGGACAGGCAGGTCTGCATATTCCGGCCTTTGACGGTTCGGAACTGGCTGTTTTTGAGGAAGTATTCGCCGACATCGGAGATGAACAGAGCATCGAGCAGAATTTAAGTACCTTCTCTGCCCACATGACCAACGTGATCTCCATTTTGAACCAGGCAGACAGCCACTCCCTGTGCTTATTTGATGAGTTATGTGCCGGAACTGACCCGACCGAGGGCGCAGCCCTGGCGATCTCCATCTTAAGCTTTTTACACAACATGAAATGCCGTGTCATGGCAACCACCCACTACAGCGAATTAAAGGTATTTGCCCTGACGACTCCGGGTGTAGAGAATGCCTGCTGCGAGTTCAGCGTGGAAAATCTCCAGCCAACCTACCGGCTGCTGATCGGTATCCCTGGAAAGAGTAATGCGTTCGCCATTTCCAAACGTCTTGGACTGCCGGATTATATCATTGATGACGCCAGGACCCATCTGGAATCCAATGACGAGACCTTTGAGGATCTGCTGGCCCACTTAGAGGAGAGCCGTGTGACCATCGAGAAGGAGCAGGAAGAGATCCGGACTTATAAGGAAGAGGTCTCCCAGTTAAAATCCCGTCTGGCCCAGAAGGAGGAACGGTTCGATGAGCGCAAGGACAAGATGATCCGCCAGGCCAACGAGGAAGCACAACGGATCTTACGGGAAGCAAAGGAAACTGCCGACCAGACCATCAAGAATATCAACAAACTGGCAAACTCCAGCGGCGTTGGCAAACAGTTAGAGGCAGAACGTACCAGACTCCGTGAACAGCTTAACAAAGTAGATTCCAAGCTGACCATCAAGACCAAGGGCCCGAAGAAGACCATTTCCCCGAAAGCCCTGCGTGTTGGAGATACGGTAAAAGTCCTGACCATGGGCATTAATGGTACCGTCAGCACCCTTCCAAACCAAAAAGGCGATCTGTATGTGCAGATGGGTATTCTCCGTTCCCAGGTCAATATCAAAGACTTAGAGCTGGTAGACGAGGCCACCATCAGCGGACCAGGCGTTCCGACCACACCGAAGAATAAGACCGGAAGCGGTAAGATCAAGATGTCCAAGTCCCTGTCCGTATCCCCGGAGATCAATCTGATCGGTATGACCACCGACGAGGCAGTTCCGGCTATGGAGAAATATTTAGATGATGCTTATCTGGCACATCTTCCACAGGTCCGTGTGGTTCATGGCCGTGGAACAGGCGCTTTAAGAGCCGCCTGCCATAAGAGACTGAAGAAATTAAATTATGTGAAAGAATTCCGCCTTGGCGAATATGGCGAGGGCGACACCGGTGTTACCATTGTTGTATTTAAATAAGAGGGTATCCGTATCCCAAACGTGCAGCAACCGGTATCAACAGATATTTCACAAATGCAATGGGGAGGAATGAAAAATGGCTGAAAAACAGCGTGTAATGATCGTGGATGACGACGCGAATATCGCGGAGCTGATTTCACTGTATTTGGCAAAAGAATGTTATGAAACGAAGATCGTTTATGATGGAGAAGAGGCGTTGAAGGTATTTCCGGAATTCCGCCCCAATATCATCCTGTTAGATCTGATGCTTCCCGGCATGGACGGCTACCAGGTCTGCCGGGAGCTGCGTACTACCTCCCAGGTGCCGATCATCATGCTTTCCGCTAAGGGCGAGATCTTCGATAAGGTACTGGGACTGGAACTGGGAGCGGATGACTACATGATCAAGCCATTTGACTCCAAGGAGCTGGTAGCCAGGGTAAAAGCGGTCCTGCGCCGCTATCAGGCGGTTCCGGCCCCCGCTCCGGTGACAGCAGCCACTGCAGCACAGCAGCAGGGCGACTATGTGGAATATCCGGATCTGATCGTCAACTTAAGCAATTATGCCGTTCTCTATCAGGGAAAAAGCGTGGATATGCCGCCAAAAGAGCTGGAACTTCTCTATTTCCTGGCTTCTTCCCCGAACCAGGTATTTACCAGAGAACAGTTATTAGACCATATCTGGGGCTATGAATACATTGGGGACACCCGCACCGTAGACGTCCACATCAAACGTCTCCGGGAAAAAATCAAGGACAATGACAACTGGGCGCTGACCACCGTCTGGGGCATTGGTTACAAATTCGAGGTGAAGCGGTAAAACCATGACACATTCTCTTTATTACAAATTTATCATCGGCTATCTGGTGTTTGGACTGCTGGGATTTATCACCATTGCCACCATTTCTTCCGATATGACCTATGACTTCCTTCTGGAGACTAAATCTGACGCCCTCTATGATGAGGCTAACATGCTGGCATCAGATTTCAGCCAGCTCTACCGCGGCAGAAACTCCAATTTAAATGAAGCTGCCCCCAGGCTGAAAGCGGCTGCTACCTACCTGCAGGGAGAGGCCTGGATCGTGGACACCACCGGACATATCGTGGCAGACAGCAGTGTCCCGGCTAAAACCGATGTAACACTCTCCGATTTTGATCCTACCTTTATGGGGAACCGTTCCTACACGATCGGAAACTGCTTTGGTGTTTTTCCATATGAAGTATTAAGCGTTTCCGCTCCCATCACAGGCAATTACAATACTTATGGTTATGTGCTGGTCCACCTTCCGATCAGTGCCATCCAGCAGATCAAGGACAATATCTTAAATATCCTGTATATTTCTTCTGGAATTATTTTCGGACTGTCCCTGATCATTTTGCTGGTATTCACGGTTACCGTATATTTTCCATTAAAGAAGATCACCATCGCTGCCAACCAGTATGCAGAAGGCAATCTAAAGCATAAGCTGCAGTTAAAGACCCACGATGAGATGGGCTATCTGGCTGCTACCTTAAACTATATGTCTGATGAGCTGGATAAAATGGAGGAATACCAGAAGACCTTTATCGCTAATGTATCCCATGATTTCCGGTCGCCGCTGACCTCGATCAAGGGCTATCTGGAGGCCATCTTAGACGGCACCATTCCACCGGAAATGCAGGAAAAATACCTGACCCGCGTGATCTCCGAGACGGACCGCCTAAATAAACTGACCCAGGGGCTTCTGACCTTAAACTCCTTAGACAGCAAAGGGTATCTCTCCCGCAGCAATTTTGACATCAACCGGGTGATCAAGGACACCGCCGCTTCCTTTGAGGGAACCTGCGATTCCAAGAATATCGTCCTGGACTTAACATTTGCGGAAAATATCACTATGGTATACGCAGATCTTGGCAAAATCCAGCAGGTGCTCTACAACCTGATCGACAATGCCATCAAATTCAGCCACCCGGATTCCACCATTTTCATTCAGACAACACTCCGGTTTGAAAAGGTATATGTCTCCGTCAAGGACACAGGGATCGGAATTCCAAAGGACAGCATCAAAAAGATCTGGGAACGTTTTTATAAGACAGACCTGTCTCGTGGAAAAGATAAGAAGGGCACCGGCCTTGGCTTATCCATTGTAAAAGAAATCATCCAGAACCATGGCGAGACCATCGATGTGATCAGCACCTCCGGGGTCGGATCGGAATTCATCTTTTCTCTGCCAAGGGCAATGAATCTGTAATGTATGGTAACTGTTCAGTAGGTCTGCGCATTCACTGCGCTGACCGTACGAAAACATGGGCTTGCAGGCAAAAATCCTATTGCCGAAGGCAATTTTCAATGGATTTTTGCTCGTAACTGTGAGGGTACTGAACAGTTACAATGTATGATAAAAAATGAAACAGGCTGACGTTGTGAATCAGATCACGGCGCCGGCCTGTTTGTTTTTGTATATTGATGATACCCTATCGCATTTTATCTGCTTATTTTGCCACGTAAGCGATGGCCTCTACCTCACATAAAACACCCTTTGGAAGGTCCTTAACAGCCACGCAGGAGCGTGCCGGAGCACTTACGAAGTATTTCTCATAAACTGCGTTAAATGCCTGGAAATCAGCCATATTGGCTAAGAAACAGGTGGTCTTGATCACGGTCTCAAAGGATGCGCCGCCTGCTGCCAAAACAGCTCCTACGTTCTTGCAGGACTGCTCTGCCTGCTCTGCGATGGTTGCGCCCGCTACCTCGCCAGTTGCCGGGATTACCGGAATCTGGCCGGAAGAAAATACCATATCTCCAAATACCATACCCTGGGAGTATGGACCGATTGCTGCCGGTGCTTCTGTTGTTACGATCTTCTTCATGTCTTTTTCCTCCTGATATTGTTTCATCCCGCCACTCTGCGGAATCATTT
>OKRY01003016.1_pt1 | contig 12703 bp, 6 predicted proteins | sample 1601121 | NCBI WGS metagenome assembly OKRY01 (sample SAMEA3541546, study PRJEB24748) | human gut metagenome | biome: human gut; feature: human-associated habitat; material: faeces | place: China | collected 2012
AGCATCGTGCGGTCCACAACGCGCACGTCCGTCGCATTTTCAAGGTTGCGGATCTGCGTCGGCGTCAGCTCGCGGTCAAAAATAATCAGCTCAATCTCGTTGTTCTCGCAGAAATTTCGAATTTCCTCCACCATGCCGCTGCCTACGCACGTCGCGGTCTCCGGGGAGGGGCGCTTCTGCATCATCGTCGCAATAGGCTCCGCACCGCCGCTTTTTGCAAGCTCCCACAGCTCGCGCAGCGATTCCTCCGCGTCATACTCGCCCGTGTCCAGCGAGACCAAAAGCGTGCGCTCCGGCACGATTACGTTTTCCGTATAATTCATAAGGTTCTCCTTTTTTCATTTCTGATCTATCGTTTCAAAAACTGCAGCACTTCCCGCCGCACAGCTTGTGTTTTCATTTCTTATTATACAGAAAACAGCACGGAAAACAACGTGCTTTTACGAAAAACAGACCTACACCGCGTAAAATAACATTTGCACCAACCGCCGCCCTGATGTTTTGGCGGTTTCTTCCATAGTTTTCGCCCACAGCTTTATGCTATAATGGAGCTGTAAAACTCGGAAAGGATGAGCCCCATGTACCGCTTTGCCCCCCAGTAAACACACTCATTTTTAAGAAAGGGACGATTTTATGAAAAAGCAATTTGCGGTCATGTTCTGCCTTTTGGCGATATTTACATGCCTTGTCGGGTGCTCCGGCAAAACGGAAAGTCTGTTTCCGTCTGCGTTTGTCCGTGCGGTGGGACAGGAAAAAGCGGACGCGCTGAAAACGCTCGGTGTCACCGAGCAGGCACTCTCCGATTATACCGTTGACGTTTACGGCAAAACCGCCGATGTGCAGCTCTCGTTTGATGCATACCGCGGCGATGAAACCTCCGCCGGCAAGCTCAACTACGCAGAGCTCACCGTACCGTGCATGCCGAATGGCGACGGCTTTTCATACATGCGCACCTGCTACGACAAGCTTGAAAAAGCGCTCGGCGAACCATTCACGACCGACGTGAACATGGACGGCGTTTCCGCCGAAGACGATACCGATACGCTTTTTGCGGCGCTGCAAAAAGATGCAGGCGGCGAAAATGTCTGCGCCTTACAATACCAGTGGCGCGGCCTCGGTGAAAACGAATCGCTGCTTTACCTTTACTATTACCCGAACGAAAACGGCTCAGCGCGCGTGAAGCTCACATTCTTGCCCCAAAGCCGTGCACAAATTCCATAAAGCTCTGTAAAAAGGCGCGGAAGTTTTGAAAAGCTTCTGCGCTTTTTGCGTTTTCAAAAAATACACACCGATAAACGCACGAGTGACATTCCGATGATATTGCTCACTGCACGGCAGGCTGTGGAAGATAAAGTGGAGGGGTTGACCATCGGTGCGGATGATTATGTGACGAAACCTTTCAATGTGGAAATCCTTATTCTGCGTATGCGCAAGTTGATTGACCTGAGCAAGAAGCGCAAGGCAAAGTCGCTCATTGACCCCGAACCAAGTGAAATAGCCATTACTTCGTTGGATGAAAAGCTGGTGGAAAATGCCATCAAATATGTGGAGGCGAACATCGGTCGGTGTGACTTGTCCGTAGAAGAGTTGAGTCGGGGGTTGGGTATGAGCCGGGTACATCTTTACAAGAAACTCTTGCAGATAACCGGTAAGACACCTATTGAATTTATCCGTGTCATCCGTCTGAAAAGAGCGGCGCAGATGCTGCGCGAGAGTCAGCAAAATGTATCGGAGATAGCGTATCAGTTGGGCTTTAACAACCCCAAGTATTTCAGCAAATATTTCAAGGATGAATTCGGTGTTTTGCCCTCTGTTTATCAGGAAAGAGAGGGTAGATAACAAAAGATACCCCTTACGGAAACATATTGTCTTTTAGGGTAATCAAAAGCGCCCTTTTGTTTCAACATCGGGAGGACTCGTTTTTGAAGTAAACTTTCTATTTTTGCATTGGAGAAAATTCACTTTAAAAACAGTAATATGAAATTGAAAAACACTTCAGTTTATTTGCTTGCCGGATGGATGCTCGCCGCATGTTCCGGAGGCGGATTCCAAAAGACCGAGAACGGTGTTGTTGTGGAAGTCAAGCAGCAGCAACCGACGGATGTGCGTAAAGTAAGATTAGAAGTAATGGGCGAGAAGCTCATTCATGTATCGGCTACTCCTGAGAAGGAATTTTCAAAGGAGCAGAGTCTCATTGTGATCCCTCAACAGAATAAGACCGACTTTAAGGTCGAAGAGCAGGGCGATGAAGTGACTGTCAAGACATCGGAATTATGTGCCATTGTGTCCAAGACAACGGGTGAGGTACGCTTCACGGATGCCGACGGCAAGCAGATTCTGGCTGAAGACTCTGACGGGCGGACCTTTACTCCGGTGGAAGTGGAAGGTACGAAAGGATATACAGTACGTCAGGTATTCCAGTCGGCAGGCAATGATGAGGCTTTCTATGGCTTGGGCCAGCACCAGGCGGATGAGTTCAACTATAAAGGTAAGAATGAGGAACTGTTCCAGTACAATACAAAGGTGTCTGTACCCTTCATCGTGTCTAATAAAAACTACGGTGTGCTTTGGGACAGCTATTCGCTCTGCCGTTTCGGTGACCCGCGTGACTACTCACAACTGGGTGATGTCTTCAAACTTTATGATAAAGAGGGCAAGGAAGGTGCTTTGACCGGTACATATATTCCGGGCAAGAAAGACGTGGAAACCCTTGTACGTCGTGAGGATTCTCTTTATTTTGAACATCTGGACCGTGCCGCACATCTGAGTAAGGTGGTTAATTTGCCTGCGGAGTTCCCGTTCGGAGGGTCCGACGTAGTTTATGAGGGAGAAATAGAACCGGCAGAAAGCGGCTTGTTCCGCTTCATCCTTTACTATGCAGGCTACATGAAAGTATATATTGATAATGAATTGGTGGTTCCCGAACGTTGGCGTACGGCTTGGAATCCTAACAGTTATAAGTTTGCTGTTAATCTGGAAGCGGGCAAGCGCGTTCCGTTGAAGATAGAGTGGAAGCCTGATGCCGGTGTTTCTTACTGCGGTCTGCGGGTATTGAGTCCGGTGGCTGATGAAGAACAGAACAAACTCTCTTGGTGGGGTGAAATGCAGAATGAAATAGACTACTACTTCGTTTATGGTGATGATATGGACGATGTGATTAGCGGCTACCGTACATTGACAGGTAAATCCCAGATTATGCCGAAATGGGCGATGGGTTACTGGCAGAGCCGTGAGAAGTACAATACGCGTGAGGAGGTTCTCTCCACCTTGAAGGAATTCCGTGAACGTCAGATTCCTATCGACAATATCGTAATCGACTGGCTGCACTGGAAGCAGAATGCATGGGGAAGCCATGAGTTCGACCCTGAACGTTTCCCCGACCCGAAAGGAATGGTCGACTCCATCCACGCCATGAACGGACGTCTGATGATTTCCGTATGGCCCAAGTTCTATGCTACGACCGAACACTTCAAGGAATTTGACGAAAAAGGTTGGATGTATCAGCAGGCTATCAAAGACAGCATCAAAGACTGGGTCGGTCCTGGCTATCTGGGCTCTTTCTATGACGCATACGATGCCGATGCACGCAAGCTCTTCTGGAAGCAGATGCAAGACCACTACTATCCTCTGGGTGTTGACGCTTGGTGGATGGATGCCAGCGAACCGAACATACGCGACTGTACGGATTTGCAATACCGCAAGGACCTTTGCGGTCCGACAGCACTCGGCCCCTCTTCCAAGTTCTTCAATGCATACGCACTGATGAATGCAGAAGCTATCTATGACGGACAGCGCGGCGTGGAACCGGACAAGCGCGTCTTCTTGTTGACACGTTCCGGCTTTGCAGGATTGCAGCGCTATTCTACCGCCACCTGGAGTGGTGACATCGCTACCCGTTGGGAAGATATGAAAGCGCAAATCTCTGCCGGCTTGAACTTTGCTGTCAGCGGTATCCCTTATTGGACTATGGACATCGGTGGATTCTGTGTAGAGAACCGTTATGTGGCTGGTCAGATGGAATTCAACAAGACCGGACGTGAAAATGCCGATTATAAGGAATGGAGAGAGTTGAATGCCCGTTGGTATCAGTTCGGCGCTTTCTGCCCGTTGTTCCGTGCACACGGCCAGTATCCGTACCGTGAGGTTTGGAACATTGCTCCGGCAGGACATCCGTGCTACAACTCCATCGTTTACTATACGAAGTTGCGTTACAACATGATGCCGTATATCTATTCTTTGGCTGGTATGACTTACTTCAATGATTATACCATCATGCGTCCGCTCGTAATGGACTTCACAGCTGATGCAAATGTCAACAATATAGGTGACCAGTTTATGTTCGGTTCTGCCCTGATGGTGGCTCCGGTTTACGAATACGGTGCACGCAGCCGCGAGGTTTATTTCCCGGTAAGCTGCGGTTGGTATGATTTCTACTCCGGTAAGTATGTGAACGGTGGCCAGAAGTTGACAGTGGATGCTCCTTATGAACGTATTCCGCTCTACGTTTGCGAAGGTGCCATTGTACCTTATGGTCCGGATATGCAATACAGTGATGAAAAACCGGCTTCGGAAATCACTCTCTATGTTTATACGGGTAAGGACGGCGCGTTTACGCTCTATGAGGATGAAGGTGTGAACTATAACTACGAGAAGGGACAATATGCCACTATACCGTTTGCCTATAACGATGCTGAGGGTACACTGGTTATCGGCGACCGTACGGGTGACTTCCCCGGTATGCTGAAGGAACGTACTTTCAATGTGGTGAAGGTAAGCAAAGACCAGCCGCAACCGTTCGATTTGAAGGCGAAAGGCACAACGGTGAAGTATGACGGAAAAGCACAAACCGTAAAATTATAATCAGAATGATAGACGACGGTGCCAGGGAGAGAAATCTTCCCGGTACCGTTCTCGTCGTTCCTCGGTGCCGAACGATGCCTTCCCCGGTGCCAGGAACTTCCCTACTTCTGAATAGCTGTGAGAGAGGAATAGGCACTCGATAATCTTTTAGATATTTATTACTATGAATAAAATCATATTGTCTTTGGCCATCGGGCTGTCCCTGCTGGCCGGTTGCAATGCTCCTAAAGAGGTAGCTGGCGATGACCGTAGCTTGGATTTTACTGCCGACTGGGCCTTTCGCTTGGGAGACGATACGGCGGCAGCCCGTCCGGATTATAATGACGCAGACTGGCGGAAACTGAACTTACCCCACGATTGGGCCATTGAAGGAGAATTCAGTAAAGACAATCCTTCGGGAACGGGTGGAGGTGCACTGCCTGGTGGTATAGGCTGGTATCGCAAGACTTTTACTGCCGATAAGGCCGATGAGGGCAAACGCTATCGCATAGATTTCGATGGTGCCTATATGAACTCCACCGTTTATATCAATGGCCATGAATTGGGGACACGTCCCTACGGGTACATCTCGTTCAGTTATGACCTGACTCCCTATATCAAGTGGGGAGTGGAGAATGTGTTGGCGGTTCGTGTGGACAATGCCGAACAGCCCAATTCGCGCTGGTATTCCGGTTGCGGCATCTACCGTAATGTATGGCTGACAAAGCTGAATCCAGCTCATATAGCGCAATGGGGTACCTATGTTACGGCAGAAGATGTGTCGAAGAACAGTGCCCAGTTGAAGATACGCACCAAACTACAGTACGATGCAGAAGCACAGATGGCCGATGTCGTCCTGCAATCCCGGTTAGTGGATGCTGACGGCAATGCGGTGGGTGAGGCTGTGTCGGAAGCGCAGTTGATGCCTCTTACTCCGGCAGAAGTGGAGCAGGAGATACACTTGAAGAATCCCCGTCTTTGGAGTATTGATACGCCCTATATGTATAGGGTAGAAAGCATCCTCAAGGATAAGCAGACCGGCGAGGTACTCGACCGTTACTATACTCCTACCGGCATCCGTACTTTCCGCTTCGATGCACAAAAAGGATTTATCCTGAATGGTGAACAAGTGAAGATAAATGGTGTCTGCATGCATCATGACTTGGGTTGCCTGGGAGCTGCGGTGAATACGCGCGCCATCGAGCGCCAGTTGGAGATTCTGAAAGAAATGGGTTGCAACGGCATCCGCTGCTCCCATAATCCTCCCGCACCGGAGTTGCTCGACCTTTGCGACCGTATGGGCTTCATCGTGATGGACGAGACCTTTGATATGTGGCGCAAGAAAAAGACCCGCCACGATTATTCACGCTATTTCAACGAATGGCACGAACGCGATTTGACTGACCTTATCGTGCGTGACCGCAATCATCCTTCCATCTTCATGTGGAGCATCGGCAACGAAGTGCTGGAGCAGTGGACGGATGCCAAAGCCGACACCTTGAGTCTGGAAGAGGCCAATCTGGTCTTGAACTTCGGTCACAGTGCGGATATGCTGGCAAAGGACGGAGAAATGTCCGTCAACTCACTGCTGACAAAGAAACTGGCGGATATGGTGAGAAAGCTCGATGCCACGCGCCCCGTGACGGCAGGCTGCAACGAGCCGAACCCGAACAATCATTTGTTCCGTTCCGGTGCGCTCGATATAATCGGTTTTAATTACCATGACAATTGGTTTGCAGGTGTTCCTCAGAACTTCCCCGGCAAGCCGTTCATCGTGACGGAAAGTGTTTCCGGCCTGATGACACGCGGTTACTACCGAATGCCGAGTGATTCGATGTTTGTCTGGCCCGCACGTTGGGATAAGCCTTTCTATGATGCCTCGTTCTCTTGCTCCTCCTACGACAACTGTCATGTTCCTTGGGGCAACCGTCACGAAGGTACTATGCGTCATGTGAAGAACAACGACTTTATCAGTGGACAATACGTCTGGACGGGCTTCGATTATATCGGTGAGCCTACTCCTTACGGTTGGCCGGCACGCAGCTCTTACTTTGGCATTATCGACTTGGCCGGTTTCCCGAAGGATGTCTACTACATGTATCAGTCCGAGTGGCGTCCGGATAAGGCGGTGTTGCATCTTTTCCCGCATTGGAATTGGACGGAGGGACAAGACATCGATTTGTGGGCATATTATAACAATGCCGACGAAGTGGAGCTTTTCGTGAATGGAAAATCGCAGGGTGTGCGCAGCAAGGGAAAAGACGATTTCCACGTCATGTGGCGCGTGAAGTATGAGTCGGGTACGGTAAAGGCTGTTTCCCGCAAGGAAGGAAAGACTGTGGCCGAGCAGGAAATCCGGACAGCGGGCGAACCTGCGCAGATTCGTCTCAGCCCCGACCGCAGTACCATTCAGGCAGATGGCAAAGACTTGAGTTTCATTACGGTTGAGATTCTGGACAAAGATGGAAATTTGTGTCCGAATGCCGAAAACGATGTGACCTTTGCCGTAGAAGGTGCCGGCTTCATTGCTGGAGTGGATAACGGAAGCCCCATCTCTATGGAGAAGTTCAAGGACAACCACCGCAAGGCTTTCTACGGAAAGTGCCTGGTGGTACTGCAGAACAACGGTGAACCGGGTGGTGTCAAGGTGACGGCTACGGCTGATGGACTGGAGAAGGCGACGACGGCGATTAAAGTTAAATGATAATTTGATGTGCTAATTGGCACATTAGCATATTAACCAATTAAGACATGAAGAATAAATTTTTAGCAACCTTATTTCTTGCATGCTCCATCAGTACCGTGTCTGCACAGACACCGGTCTATATGGACGATGCACAACCTATTGAAGCACGTGTAAAGGATGCTCTCAGCCGGATGACACTGGAAGAGAAGGTAGCCCTTTGCCATGCGCAGAGTAAATTCAGCAGTGCGGGTGTTCCGCGGCTCGGCATTCCCGAGCTTTGGATGAGCGACGGCCCTCACGGTGTCCGTGCCGAAATCAACTGGAATGACTGGGGATATGCCAACTGGACCAATGACAGCATTACCGCTTTCCCGGCTTTGACTTGTCTGGCCGCTACCTGGAATCCGGACATGTCTGCAAAGTATGGCAAGGCCATCGGTGAGGAAGCGCGCTATCGTGAAAAGGATGTGTTGCTGGGCCCCGGCGTCAACATCTACCGTACTCCGATGAACGGTCGTAATTTTGAATATATGGGCGAGGACCCTTATCTGGCCAGTGTGATGTGCGTACCTTACATCCAGGAGTTGCAGAAGAACGGAGTGGCAGCTTGTGTCAAGCACTATGCGCTGAACAACCAGGAACTGTGGCGCGGACATATTGATGTGAATCTTAGCGACCGTGCTCTGTATGAAATCTATCTGCCGGCATTCAAGGCTGCAGTAGAAGAGGGAGGTGCCTGGAGCATTATGGGCGCTTACAATAAGATTCGCGGCCAGCACGCCTGCCATAACGATTTCACACTGAACAAGATTCTGAAAGATGACTGGAAGTTCGACGGCTGTGTCATTACCGACTGGGGCGGTGCCCACGACACCTATGAAGCTGCCGTCAACGGTCTGGATATTGAAATGGGTTCTTACACCAACGGTCTGACGTCCGAGAGTGTATTTACCTATAACGATTATTACCTTGCCAGCCCTTACCTCCAGATGTTGAAGGATGGCAAAGTGCCGATGTCTACAATAGACGACAAGGCTTCCCGCATTCTTCGCTTGATATTCCGTACGGCGATGAACCGTCAGAAACCCTATGGTTCGGTAGCTACGGAAGAGCATTATGCCGCTGCCCGCGAGATAGGCAATGAGGGAATTGTGCTGTTGAAGAATGCTCCGGTGATAAAGAAAGGTGCCCCGTTGCTGCCGATTGATGCAGCCAAGTATCAGAATATCCTGGTGGTGGGCGATAATGCCGTACGCTTGCTGAATCAGGGAGGAGGCTCTTCCGAACTGAAAGTGAAGGATATGGTATCTCCGCTGGATGGCTTGCGTGCCGTTTATGGTGATAAGGTAGCCTATGCGAAAGGCTATGCCGCCGGTCGTCCGATGTACGGCCGTGCAGATGAAATTCCGCAGAATGTGGTAGACTCACTCCGTGCAGAAGCCGTGGAAATGGCGAAAAAGGCAGACTTAGTGGTACTGGTAGGTGGATTGAACAAGAACCACTTTCAGGATTGTGAAGGTGGCGACCGTCTGGAATACGGCTTGCCTTTCGGGCAGGATGAACTGATTGAAGCTTTGCTGGGGGTAAACAAGAACCTGGTTCTGGTGCTTCTCAGTGGTAATGCGGTGGAAATGCCGTGGGTATCCCGGGTTCCTGCCATTGTGCAAGGCTGGTATTTAGGCTCCATGGGTGGCAAGTCTCTGGCTGACATCCTGAGTGGTGCGGTGAATCCAAGCGGAAAGTTGCCCTTCTCTTTCCCTGCCAAGTTGACGGATTGCGGTGCACATGCTTTCGATGAACTCAGCTATCCGGGCGACAGCATCAAGCAGGAGTATAAGGAAGATATTCTGGTGGGCTATCGTTGGCACGACACCAAGAAGATTCCGGCACTCTTCCCCTTCGGTCATGGCTTGAGCTATACTACCTTTACATATGGCAAACCGGTGGCTTCTGCCAAGACCATGGCTGCCGACGGTACGCTGACGGTGACAGTTGCCGTGAAGAATACGGGTAGCATTGCCGGAAAAGAGATTGTACAGCTTTATGTAGGCGATGATAAATGCAGTGTGCTTCGTCCTGTAAAGGAACTGAAACATTTTGCAAAAGTCGCTTTGGCGCCGGGCGAGGAGAAGAGCGTGACTTTCACCCTTACTCCGGATGATTTGAAGTTCTACGATGAGGCTTCCGCAGCTTGGAAGTACGAACCGGGTAAGTTCAAGGCATACGTTTGCGCTTCGTCTGCCGACGTCCGTGGTATAGTTTCGTTCGAAATGCAATAATCTTATAATCAGTGCGTAACCACTGCAAAATCAGTGCAACTGTTTTGCAGTGGTACTGCATACCTTTTGCAGCGCTACTGCAATTGCTTTGCAGCGTCACTGCAAAAGGTATGCAGCAGTGCTGCAAAGTGTATGCAGTAAGTTTGCAGCCTGAAATCAGAATCAAAAAACAATATGAAGACACTTGCCACTCTATTTCTGCTTGCAGCCTCGTTGCTGCTTCGTGCAGCCGATGCGCCTGCCGACAGTTGTAATCATCAGTTGTACTATACGTCGCCTGCCGCTATCTGGGAGGAGACTCTTCCTTTGGGCAACGGACGCTTGGGCATGATGCCCGACGGGGGCATTCTCCGTGAGCACATTGTGCTGAATGAAATATCATTATGGAGCGGAATGGAGGCGGATTATAGTAATCCGGATGCCTCGAAGAGTCTGCCTGCCATCCGGCAACTGCTGTTTGAGGGAAAGAACCGCGAAGCACAGGAGCTGATGTACAGCAGTTTCGTTCCGAAGAAGCAGGAGACTGACGGGAGATATGGAACCTATCAGGTATTGGGTGATTTGGATATAGATTTTACCTACAATTCTTCATTATCCATTCTCAATTCTCCATTAAACAACTATCGCCGTTGGCTCAACTTACGCGATGCGGTGGCATACACGGCTTTTAGGCTGGAAGATGTCGATTACCGCCGTGAGTATTTTGTTTCCCGTGACCGTGATGTCATGCTGATTCATCTGGTTGCCGGACGTGAAGGGACTCTGAACTTCTCTGCCCGTTTGAGCCGTGCAGAACATAGCCTGGTGACTGTCCAAGGGAACACCCTTTTGATGGACGGCATGTTGGAAAGCGGTAAACCCGGTTTGGACGGTATGAAATACCGTGTGGCGATGCAACTCGTGCAGAACGGTGGTGAATCATCTGTCAGCCCGGAAAATGGTATCTGCTTGAAGAACGGGCAGGAAGCCTGGTTGATACTTTCTGCCGCTACCTCCTATGCCGCTGCCGGTACCGACTTCCCGGGCGAACGCTATGCGGAAGTCTGCGACAGCTTGCTCCGTCCTTTCACCACCCCCGCTAATTCTCCATGTTCCATTCTCCATTCTTCATTATCCAACCATGTCACTGCCCACCGTTTCCTCTACGACCGTGTTTCCTTGACGCTTCCTGCCACGCCGGATGATACGCTCCCGACGAACGAGCGCATCCTCCGCTTCACACAGCAGGAGTCGCCGGCATTGGCTGCTCTGTACTATAACTACGGACGCTATCTGCTTATCAGCAGTACCCGTCCCGGCAGTCTGCCGCCCAATCTGCAAGGACTCTGGACAAATGGAGTATCGACTCCCTGGAACGGGGACTACCATACGAACATCAATATCCAGATGAACCACTGGCCCTTGGAGCAAGCCGGACTTTCCGAACTCTATCAGCCGTTGACAACGTTGATGGAGCGCCTTGTCCCTTCGGGAGAAGCAAGTGCGCGTACTTTCTATGGCGATGAGGCAGATGGCTGGGTGCTCCACATGATGACCAATGTATGGAATTACACCGCTCCCGGTGAACATCCTTCCTGGGGAGCGACCAATACCGGTGGTGCGTGGCTGTGTGCCCATCTGTGGGAACACTATCTGTATACGCAAGACAGGGATTATCTGCGTCGTATTTATCCCGTCTTGAAAGGTGCCGCCCGGTTCTTTAGTTCCACCACCGTGCAGGAGCCTTCTCATGGCTGGCTGGTAACTGCCCCCACTTCTTCTCCGGAAAATAGTTTCTATGTGCCGGGTGACAGCGTGACTCCCGTCAGCATCTGTATGGGTCCCACTATGGATGTGCAACTGCTCACCGAGCTTTATACCAATGTCATTGCCGCCGCCCGCCTGCTGGATTGTGATGCGGACTATGTGGCGAAGCTTGAGGCAGACCTGAAGAAGTTTCCGCCCATGCAAATCAGTAAGGAAGGATACTTGCAAGAATGGCTGGAAGATTATAAGGAAGTGGATGTGCACCACCGCCACGTTTCCCATCTCTACGGCCTGCATCCGGGAAACTTGATTTCGCCGGAGTCCACCCCCGAGCTTGCCGAAGCCTGCCGGATGACCTTGAACCGTCGTGGAGATGAGGGTACCGGTTGGAGCCGTGCTTGGAAGATAAACTTCTGGGCTCGTTTGGGTGACGGAAACCGTGCTTGGAAACTTTTCAAGAGTTTGCTGCATCCTGCTGTCGATGCTGCGACGGGAGGTCATGGTAGCGGCACTTTCCCTAATTTGTTCTGTTCGCATCCTCCTTTCCAGATTGATGGCAACTACGGTGGCGCGGCGGGAGTCGGCGAAATGCTGCTGCAAAGTCATGAAGGCTTTATCCATCTGCTTCCTGCCCTGCCGGATAGCTGGACTACCGGTAACTTCCGTGGAATGCGCGTACGCGGCGGTGCTTCCATAGACCTGGACTGGAAGGATGGACGGGCAACGAGGGCTGTTGTTACCGCTCTTGTTCCGGGTAAATTCATCCTAAAGATGCCCGCAGGCGCCGTTCGTGCCCAAGTGAAGATAGGAGGACGTACGCATACTTACAAAGAACCGGCATTTCCGTTGGATTTGAACAAGGGAGAGGCGGTGACCATACATTTCTTATAGGAACGTTCCCCTCCGACAAAATTATCAAGTTATTTGTCTTTCGCGTCCGAATGCTGTACATTTGCAGTGCATGTAGAACAAATATCTTAGATAATTATGAAAAATAGAGTACGTTTTTTCTTCTTGTTTCTCGGCTTGCTGGGAGCGTTGGCAGTTCATGCACAAATCAATGAGTTGCCACGTTCCACACCCGAGGCAGAAGGAGTCCCTTCCAAGGCTGTCACTGCCTTGTTTGATTCACTGATGGCATTGCCGAAAACAG
>OKRY01003018.1_pt1 | contig 12701 bp, 10 predicted proteins | sample 1601121 | NCBI WGS metagenome assembly OKRY01 (sample SAMEA3541546, study PRJEB24748) | human gut metagenome | biome: human gut; feature: human-associated habitat; material: faeces | place: China | collected 2012
GAAAGGCTGATTTATGGCCGCGTCATAAATCAGTTGCAATTCCTTTTCTTGAACCACGTCCAACAAGGCCGAATCTACACGAAAATAGACGGACAACACCTCGCCCGTGTTCTTCACTAAAGCATATACATCAAAATAATTCTTGTTTTTCACCTTGCTATATAGCTCGTCTCCTCGTTTCCACAAACGTTTCGTCAATGTATCAGGTATTGCTTCCAACCACTCTTTAGGATAAGGTTGGATTACACCTTCTTTACTTGTAAGACAAACTCGCGATTCCAACCAATAGGTCAGTGTATCGGGAACCGAGGCATTTGTATCCAACAATCCTTTTGCTTTAAAGAACTCGACTTCCTCATCCCAACGAGTATTTCCCTTGCGGACACGGGTTACGTAAGCTATTCCTAAATCAAATCCTTTTTCCCAAACCTCTTGCTGCAAGGCTTCAAATTCCCGCTCTAAATCTAAAGGAACAATCCAAGTAAAATTGTTTTCAATCCGTTTAAAACTTTGAAAATCTTGTACATATGTATTAAAAAAAGAGAATGATATTGTGAAAATTATATATATCTTTTTCATATCAGTTTTTTTTCTATAAAATCATGGGAGGCCATCCTGCTCGAGGTTTAACATCTTCCTTTTTCCAACGCTCTATCGCTTTCTTTCTCTCTTCTTTTATTTTCTTTATATCACCCAAATCACGAGGCATTATCAAAATATTAAAATCATCCGTTAGAAGTATTTCCGGCATTTTCTCCGGTAGCACCACTCGCTTCACGACCTCCAGCGAGATTTATTCCACCTGGCCGGAGAGTGCAATTTATGCTAATATTCTGGTCATTCAATCATTTACGTTAAACCGTATATATACGGAGTGGTACAGGGGACGTGGATACGATTTTACGATAACTTCTTCTACGGCGTATGATCAAAAATGGATCTATGGCAGAAATGTGTTCGAAGAGATTGACTATCTGGTAGATTCCATTTTTACCAACTATTTGTCAAGGCCCGGTGTACGACAGCCCATTTTCACATCGTATTGTGACGGTAATCGGACTACCTGCCGGGGGCTGAGCCAGTGGGGCTCCAAGTCATTGGCGGATCAGGGATATTCCGCTATTGATATCATTCATTATTATTACGGCAATGATATGTATATCAATTCCGCAGATATTATTTCGGGAGTGCCTTCTTCCTGGCCGGGGTATGATCTGACTATCGGTTCTTCCGGGGAAAAAGTCCGTCAGCTGCAACAGCAGTTGAACCGGATCGCCAGAAATTATCCGGCGATTCCTACGTTGACACCCGACGGAATCTATGGCTCCGGTACTGCGGAGGCTGTCCGGACGTTCCAGAAGATATTTAATCTTCCTCAGACCGGAATCGTGGATTATCCTACATGGTTTGAAATCTCGGATATTTATGTGGGGGTGACACGTATTTCGGAGCCGGATGCGTAGTAAATGGGAAGTTACGCGAGCAATGAGCCGCGTAACTTCCCATTTACCATGTTGTAACAAGTGTAATTCCAACAATTTTCCCGGACAAGCATAAAAACCGCTTGACAGATAAAAATAAATAACGTATTATTGTATTAAATAAATAATACAGTAAAACAACAAGACAATGAGGGACCAGGGGAGGCATCGATAGAAACGATGCGTGACAGGTAATAAGAAACAGAAAATAAGAAACAAGAAAGGATGATAGGAATGGCGTGGGAATTGGATGCTGACAGACCTATATATGCGCAGCTGGTGGAGCGGATCCAGAAAGAGATCGTGTCCGGCAAATATCAGCCGGGAGAGAAGCTGCCGAGTGTCAGAGATCTTGCGGCCGTGGCGGCGGTGAACCCGAATACGATGCAGAAAGCTTTTGCGGAACTGGAGCGGAGCGGCCTGATCGTGACACAGCGCACCAGCGGCAGAACCGTGACGGAGGACACTGAGCTGATCGGGAATACCAGAGAACAGCTGGCAGCCGGGCATGTCCGGAATTTTATCAACAACATGCAGGAACTGGGATATCAGAGAGAGGAGATCCGGAATCTCTTCGATAAGGTACAGGCCTGACAGGGGTGCAAATTTATGATGAAAATAAAGAGAGGCGGAAATAGAAATGAATAATCTGGTAGAAATTGTAAATCTGACCAAGAAATATGGTGCCAATGTGGCTGTGAACAATCTGACCGTAAGTCTCCCCAAGGGGAAGATCATTGGCCTGTTGGGACCCAACGGCAGCGGTAAGACGACACTGATCAAAATGCTGAACGGTCTGCTGACACCGACGGAAGGCACTATTATGATCGACGGCAATTATGTAGGACCGGCGACCAAGAGCAAGGTAGCTTATCTGCCGGACCGCACGTATCTGACCATGAATCAGACGATCCGGGAGATTCTGGATTTCTTTCAGGACTTTTATACAGACTTTTCCAGGGAACGTGCGGAAGAGATGTTAAAGAGTCTGGGGATCGATCCTGCAGTGAAAATGCGGACATTGTCCAAAGGTACGAAGGAGAAGGTACAGTTGATCTTAGTGATGAGCAGGAATGCCAGCCTGTATATTTTGGATGAGCCGATTGCCGGTGTGGATCCGGCAGCGAGAGATTACATCCTGCGCACCATTATCAACAACTACAATCCGGAAGCAACGGTACTGATCTCTACCCATCTGATCGAGGATGTGGAACAGGTACTGGATGAAGTCATCTTCATGCGTTATGGTCAGCTGGTGTTATATACATCCGTTGACAATATCAGAGAAGAGAAAGGTAAGTCTGTAGATGCTTACTTCAGGGAGGTGTTCGCATGTTAGGAAAGTTAATGAAATATGAATGGAAAAATATCTGGAAAGCCGGTACACTGATGCTTCTGGGAATGCTTGTGGTCACCGTGATTGGCTGCGTGGTATTACGCATGCCGGGAGGACTGGTAACGGAGATTGCGGACGGCAATAACATGAATGCGACACAGAGCTGGTTTGTACTCTCTTCCTTTGTGGCAACACTGATCCTGTATGTGATCATGCTGCTGGCATCCACCTGGGGAATGCTGATTTTTTTGGGCATCCGCTTTTACCGCAGTATGTATACGGATGAAGGCTATCTGTCCCACACCCTGCCGGTAACAGCTAACCAGCTGTTTTTAAGCAAGGTACTGGTCTCCGGTGTCTGGTATCTGTTCATTACGATAGGCATCGGTATTTCAGTGGTGGCACTGATCGTGTCTCTGATGACAGGCCTTTTAAATATCGGTGAACTGAGTAGTGTACTGACACAATATAATGGGAATATCTGGGAATTTCTGGCAGATGCTTTTTATGAACTTGGCAGAACATACGAAGAAGAGATGGGGATCAATCTGTTGCATTATGGGATCACGCTGCTCTTAACCTATGTGGCAGGACCGTTCATTACCATGGTCACTCTGTTCGGAGCGCTGACCATCGGACAGCTTTCCTCCAAACATAAAGGCCTGATGGGAATTCTGGCATATGCCGGCCTGACGATCCTGTCGTCCATCATCGGCAGCACCGTACAGAGCGCATTCATGTTTGGTGCCAATGTCGCAAACAGTGCCAGTGGAATCACGGTGAGCACCAATTCCGCCTATGATATTAACGTGATCACCAGTCTGCTCATTGCGGCCATCATGTACGGCGTATCTTATTACATCATGAACCGAAAATTAAACCTGGACTAACCGGGTCTACAGCTTGCTCTCAACTGGTAAATTTGGTATAATAAATCCAAATGACAACAGGGAACGGGTGAAGGTACATGCAGGAGATTATTGATAGAATTTTAGGAGGAAACTTCGATTATGAGAACGGTTCTTTGGAATTCTCCTGCGCTAAAATAGAGATTTCCCTGTCACAGGGGACAATATATGAGGACTCTTTTCACATTCTTTCTGCGTCGGAAGGCTATGTAAAAGGATCCGTGATCTCGGACCATCTTCGGATGGAATGTATGACGGATCAGTTTACCGGCTCCGATGCAGAAATTTTTTACTGCTTCCACGGAGAAGATCTGGAGGAAGGGGATGTGATCAAGGGCTCTTTTTCCGTAGTCAGCAACAGAGGAGAATACAATCTTCCTTTTGTGGTGACGGTGGAGCATGGGATGTTGAATTCTTCCATCGGAGCTATCCGGAATCTGTTCCATTTTGCCAACCTGGCGAAGAACAACTGGAAGGAAGCTGTGCGGCTGTTCTATGATCCGGAATTTCTGCGGCTGTTCCAGGGGAACGATGCCCATTTCTATGACAGTTACCGGATCCTGTCCACTTATGAGGGCAACGAACAGAATGTGGAAGAATTCCTGATCTGTATCAATAAAAAGCAACAGCTGGAATTCCTGACGGAAGAGAAAGAACTGGTGAAAAAACTGCCTCGCAGCGCAGATAATTACGGCGTCACGGAGAACAATCTGACCATCGTGAGGAACGGCTGGGGATATACGAATCTCCAGATCGAGTGTGAGGGTGAATTTGTCTTTACGGAAAAGGAAAACATTACAGACGATGATTTTCTGGGAAACCGTTGCCGCCTGCCGGTCTACATCGACAGCAGCCTGTGCAGATCTGGCAAAAATTTCGGTAAAGTCTACATATATAATGCTTATACTTCACTGGAGATCCCGGTCATGGTACAGCTGGGAGACGGTGTAGTGGCCCGGCATGCAGATCACAGTCATATGCAGTGCATCACCCAGATCATGAAATATTATGAAGAATCGAGACTGAAAAAGATCGGTACGGGAACCTGGCTCGCGGAGACCGGCAAACTGGTGGAGCGCATGGTGACCATGGATGAGAAGGATGTGCCGGCGAGACTGTTCCAGGCACAGCTTCTGATCACAGAGGAACGCTACAATGAAGCCGGATGGATCCTGGATCACGCGGCGGACATGTTGGAAGCCCAGGGAGCTACCGGCGGAGAACAGTGGGCTTACTATCTGTATCTGACCACACTGATCCACAGGGATCCCCAGTATACACTGCAAATGGCGGAGCAGGTGGAACAGATCTACCGCTATGACAGGACCCGCTGGCGTGTGGCATGGCTGCTGTTGTATCTGTCGGAGGAATACAATCGTTCAACCTCCGGGAAATGGATGTTCTTAGAAAAACAGTACCAGTACGGCTGCACCAGTCCGGTAATCTACCTGGAAGCACTGGCCCTTTTGAACGGCAATCCGGCGCTGCTACGTAAATTGAACAGTTTTGAACTGCAGGTGTTGAACTTCGGTGTCCGTCAGGATGCGGTAAACGACAGCCTGATCGAACAGCTGTTGTATCTGTCGGGAAGAGTCAGAGAGTATTCTCCACTACTGGGCAGAATTTTACGAAGACTGTATGAGAAAAAGAAGGATGTGCGGATCCTGCAGGAGGTGTGCAGCCTTCTGATCAAGGGAAGTAAGACGGGACCGGATGCCTTCACGTGGTATCATATGGGTGTGGAAAGCCATCTGAGGATCACGAATCTCTATGAATATTATATGGCGTCGGTAGATCTGGATGCTGTGCTGGAGCTTCCGAAAGTGATTCTGATGTATTTTTCTTTCCAGAGCAATCTGGATTATGAACATAGTGCGTTCCTGTATGCGTATCTGTTAAAACACCGGAAAGATTATGAGGAACTGTACGAACATTACGAGCCGAGAATGGAGCGGTTCGTCATTGACCAGATCCAGAAGCAGCATATTAACAGACATCTGGCAATACTGTATCAGGAATTCCTGTCTCCGGCCATTGTAACGGAAACTATGGCGAAGCCTCTGTCCCGTCTGTTGTTTGCCCATATGGTAAGAGTGGATGACAGCAGAATGCGTAAGGTGATCGTCAGCCAGCCGGGGAATCTGATACTGTCCGAGACGCCTCTGCAAAACGGCACGGCCTGGGTGGCAGTCTACGGGAATGATTATACCATTGCTTTTGAGGATGCATATGGTAACAGGTTCCTTAAAAATGTGGAATATATCCTGGAAAAACTGCTGGTACCGGGGAAATATCTCAGACTTCTGGAACATTATGTGCCGGATACGGCGGAACTGGATCTGTATTTTATGGAGAACGGCAGAACAGAAGAGACCATATCTTCCACAAAGCTGATGCGGATGGCAAGACTGGTGGAAAGCGATGCCGTGGAGCCGAAGCTGCGTAGTGAGATTGCGGTACAGCTGGTACAGGCCTATTTCGATGCGGATAATTTGCAGGCACTGGATGAATACATGCAGGAGCTGCAGGGGGACGGCTTTACGGAGGAACAGCGGGAACTGATCCTGCGTTTTCTGGTGCTGCGGGGAAATTATGAGAAGGCATATGCCTGGATCGAAGCATATACCCCTTATTTTGTGGAGGCCAAGATCCTGTTGCGGCTTACGGACGGTGTGATCACGCAGTCGGTCCATGAGGGAGAGGCAGTCCTGTATGCGGCGGCATTGACGGCGTTCCGTAAGGGAAAATACAACGGTGGAATTTTAGAGTATCTGGTGCGTTATGCCACCGGTACCACGAAGGAATTGCGTGACATCTGGAAAGCGGCAAGATCCTTTGAGATAGACTGCTACAGCTTAAGTGAAAAGATATTGCTGCAGATGCTGTTCTCCGGGGCATTTGTGGGAGAGCGGATGGATATTTTCCGTTATTATGTATCCCAGGGAGCCAGACAGGAGATCGAGGAAGCTGTGCTTGTACAGAGCTCTTATGATTATTTCTGCCGGGAGAAGATCACGGAGGAATATGTATTCCGGGAGATCCGTAACTGCTATCTGCGGGGAGAAGAGACCCAGCGGATCTGCAAGCTGGCTTATCTGAAATTCTATGCGGAGAATAAGGACAAGCTGGAGCGGGAAGATGAAACTCTGGTCCGGAATTTCCTGGAGGAAATGATGAAGGACCACATTCATCTGAACTTTTTCAGGGAATATCAGGACTGCCTGCCACAGCTGCAGGAGATGAAGGACAAGACTATCGTGGAGTATCACACAAGAGGCGGCATCCGTGCAAGGATTCATTATGTGATGATGCATGAGAACGGGCAGGCGGAGGATTACCTGTCGGAATATATGCAGGAAGTATACAGCGGTGTATTTTTCAAGGAATTCGTACTGTTTTTCGGGGAGAATCTTCAATATTACATTATGGAAGAATCAGAGAACGAAGAACAGCTGACGGAGAGCGGAAGCCTGCAGAAGAGCGATATTATGAATGAAAGTCCGGACAGCAAATACGAGATCATCAATGATATGATGATCAGCATGACACTGCAGGACGATACGACACTGGATCATCTGATCGAGGAATATTACCGCAGGGAATATCTGGATCACAGATTGTTCACATTGCAGTAAAAATAAAAAAAGACAGCAGGAGAGGAGGCGGAAGAACATGCGACTGCCGGGAAGTGATAAAGTTATAGTGGGTTATGACCTGGGGAAGGATTATGCGCAGATCAGCTGCTATGTCACAGGCAAGGAAGAAGAGATCACCACATTGTCTTCCGTTGCAGGCTCACAGGTCTATACGATTCCCCTGGTCCTGAGCAAGAGACAGGGAGTCAACCAGTGGTTCTATGGAAGTGAAGCCCTCCGGCATGCGGAGGAAGAAGAGGGAATCCTGGTGGAGCATCTTCTGAAGCTGGCAAAAGATGGGGAACCGGTGCAGATCGATGGAACGACTCTGGATCCGGTGGCACTACTGACTCTTTTTCTCAAGCGTAGTCTGGGAATGCTGTCCCAGATGACTTCCACAGAGCGGATCGGGGCCCTGATGATCACCTGCGAGGAACTGGATGCAGGAATGCTGGAGGTGCTGACGCAGGCAGTGGAGGCATTACACCTGAAGACGGATGCTGTCTGTTTTCAGAGCCATCGGGAGAGCTTTTATTATTACAATCTGTATCAGCCGGAAAATCTGTGGAAGCAGGGGAGCGTGCTGTGCGAGTATAGGGACAGTTCCATCCAGACTTATTATATGGAATGCAACCGCCATACGACGCCGGTGGTAACGTACATCGAAGAGCGGGAATTCCCTTTTCCGGTGGAAAAATCGGATGAAAAGTTCCTGGAGATCGCCACACAGCTATGTGAGAACCGGATGGTGTCCTCGGTATATCTGATCGGGGAAGAGTTTTCTCAAGAATGGATGAAAGAATCGCTACGCTATCTGTGCCGTGGACGGAGAGTCTTTCAGGGGAACAACCTGTTCAGCAAGGGTGCCTGCTACAGCATGATGGAGCGACTGCATCCCAGTGAAAACGGACAAAATCATGTCTATCTGGGACAGGATAAATTGAAATCCAATATCGGTATGAAAGTGCGCAGACAGGGAGAGGAATCCTATCAGGCACTGTTAGACGCCGGAATCAACTGGTATGAGGCGCAGAATACCATGGAGTTTTACCTGCTGGAAGGAAGAGCGGTGGAGATCCTGATCACGTCCCTGACGGGAAAGGGCAGCCGGATCGCCAGAATCGTGCCGGAAGAATTGCAGGAAGGAATCACCAGACTGCGGATTCAGGTGGAGATGAAGGATGAAACACATCTGCAGGTGGAACTGGAGGATCTTGGTTTTGGCAGCTTCCGAACAGCTACGCATCATATCTGGAAGGAAGAAATAGAGTTGTAGATCTGCCCGGGGCAGAGAAAATGAGGATGAAAAATGAAGGCAAGTCTGTGTGTAGGAGAATATTGCGAGAATGCCTATAATGTGGAAGGCCTGGATATCCGGGTCTATAGTATGGAAGAGTTGTGCTATTGCCTAAAGGAGAATGCATTCCTGTTAGACCTGTCCATCATGAACGATAAGCTGGTGGACTGGATCGGAGAAGAATGTAAAGTGTGGGAACTGGCAAAACAGCTCTACCCCATGGTACATAAGCAGGGATCCTTAAGTGTGTTCGTGGTGACGATCCTGCAATATGTGGGGATGTACGATCCGGAAGAAATCCTGCAGGTGGAGCAGGTACTGAAGCAGGGAGCCGGACTCAGCAATCTGGAGAAACGCAAGAGCCAGATCGACTATATGGTGGAAAAAAGAAAATATGCGGCAGCCATCCGTGGATATGATATGCTACTGGAGACCTGGAACCATCTGGAGCAGGAAGGAAAGGAACTTCCGGCGGGAAAAGTCCGGGCGGCGATCTTGCACAATAAGGGTGTGGCGCTGACAGGGCTGATGTTTTATGACAAGGCGGCATATTACTTTAACGAAGCCTGGAAGACCGATCCGGACAGAGAACACCTGGATGCCTATCTGGCGGCAAAGAGAATGGAACTGACGGAGGATGCCTATGTGGCATTTGCAGCGCAGAATCCGGAAAATTATACGGAGTCCCTGGAACTGGAAAAGCGGATCGAGCAATTTGAACGGGAATGGGAACAGCAGCCGGAGTACCGACAGCTACGGCTGCGTGGTGACTGGCGGGTGAACGACAGGGTGAAATACGATGCGGAAAATGAGAGACTGACTCAGGCACTGAAAAACAGTTACCGGACAAGTGTCAGCGTATAGAGAAGACAGCAGGAGAGAATTATGGCGTGGTGGAACCGTTTATTTAAGAAAAAAGAACCGATACAGCAGGAAGAGGACTGGGAACAGCTGGTCTATACCCGCAACGGTGTGAATTTTGATGAGGAAGACCAGAGAAAACGTTACATTGTAAATTGCCTGGAGCAGATCGCAGAGGCTTCCAAGGAGATCGACCTCCTGACGGGAGAGTATACGCTGGTGACTTCTTATCTGACGGATACGGATGAGATTGAGGCACTGCCAGCAGAGCAGAGAGAAGAGGTCAACCGGGTGGCCGGCAAGCTGGCCGGGCTGGAACAGGAACGTAGCAGATACCGGGAAAAGAAGAACCGTATGCGGGATGCGGACTTCTATGCGATCCGCAAAAGAGAGAACGAGATTGAAGAAGGCATTCAGAAGATTCGGGACGGCGAGAAATACGGCAATCTGATAAGGCAGGATCTGCACAGACTGGACGGAGAACGACATGCCTACGAATACCGGAGAAATGAGCTGGAGAATCTGATGAACAACCAACGGGGCATGGCTGTCATTTTCCTTACGGCATTGATCGTCTGTGTGATCATGCTGGTGATCCTGCAGTATGCTTTTGAAATGGATGTCTATGTGGGACTTTTTCTGGCAGTAGGTGCAGGAGCTGTAGCCATCTCCTATGTCTGCATCCGGTACATGGATGCAGGACGGGAACTGCAGCGGGTGGAGAAGACCATCAACAAGATCATCCAGCTGCAGAATAAAGTCAAGATCCGCTATGTGAACAACTGTCAGCTGATGGAATATCTGTATCTGAAGTACAATACGGACAGTGCAGCAAAGCTGGAAAAACAGTGGAAAATGTATCAGGACGAAAAGGAAGAGCGGAAGCAGTTCGCAGAGGCGGAAGCTAAGATCGAGTACTACCAGAAGCAGCTGGTACAGCAGCTGGCCGGTTACCGTGTGCAGATGCCGGAGCGCTGGATCAGTCAGACAGCTGCGCTTTTGGACAAGCGGGAAATGGTGGAGATCCGTCACGAACTGATCCAGAGAAGACAGGTGCTCCGTAAACAGATGGACTACAATCAGGAAGTAGCGGAGAGTGCAAGAAACGAAGTAAAAGACATCGCAGACACCTATCCGAAATATGCCCAGGAGATCCTAGCCATGGTGGAGCGGTACGACCGATAAAGAATTGACAAGACACCTCTCGCTGTGTTACTATGACACCGTGTTAGCAATTTACCTTGCTAAAGTATACGACGCGGCCAACAGTGAGTGGCAGAACGGGAGGATGTATTATGAAAAGAGTATTAGTGGCATTACTTGCAATCAGCATGGCAGCAGGTGTTCTTACCGGCTGTGGTTCTAAAGGATCTGAGAAAACATTTACCGTAGGTTTCGATGCGGAATTTCCCCCTTACGGATATCGTGATGACAGTGGAGAATATGTAGGCTTTGACCTGGATCTGGCAGCAGAAGTATGCAAGAGACAGGGCTGGGAGCTGGTAAAGCAGCCTATCGACTGGGATGCCAAGGATATGGAGCTTTCTTCCGGGGCCATTGACTGTATCTGGAACGGTTTCACCATGAACGGTAGAGAAGATGCCTACACCTGGACAGAGCCCTATATCGACAACAGTCAGGTATTCGTCGTAGCGTCTGCTTCCGGTGTACAGAACAAGGAAGAACTGGCAGGCAAGGTGGTAGCAGTACAGAAGGATTCCTCTGCGCTGGCTGCTCTGAACGATGAAGAAAATGCAGACAACATTGCACTGCGTGATTCCTTCTCCCAGCTGATCGAATATGCGGACTACAATACCGCTTTCATGGATCTGGAGCAGGGTGCGGTAGATGCCGTAGCCATTGATATCGGTGTGGCACAGTATCAGATTGCGCAGAGAGAAGAAGGAAAATTCGTTATGCTGCAGGGCGAGGACAACAAGCTGGCTGTAGAGCAGTATGCAGTAGGTTTCCTGAAGGGTAATGATGAACTGAGAGATACCGTACAGAAGACACTGGACGAAATGGCAGCGGATGGTACCTTCGCACAGATCGCTGAAAAATGGGGACTGACCGACAGCGTATGTCTCGGTAAATAATCAACTAAGGATAGTTAAGGAGTAGAATTCATGAGTTTGCTGACCATGAGTGCCCAACTGGCAGAGGGCTTTCTGATAACGGTGGAAATATTTGTACTGACCCTTTTGTTTTCCCTTCCTCTGGGGCTGATCGTAGCCTTCGGAAGAATGTCAGGATGTAAGGTGATCCGCATTATCTCCAAAATATACATATCCATCATGAGAGGAACCCCTCTGATGTTACAGATCATCGTGGTGTATTTTGCCCCCTTTTATGTATTCCGCATGCAGGTGGGAACGGGGTATCGTTTCCCGGCGGTGATACTGGCATTCGTGATCAATTATGCGGCATATTTTGCAGAGATCTACCGTGCGGGCATTGAGTCCATACCGGTGGGGCAGTATGAGGCTGCGGAGGTGCTGGGCTACAGCAAGGCACAGACTTTCGTGAAGATCATTCTGCCGCAGGTGTTGAAGCGGGTTCTCCCGCCAGTGACCAATGAGACCATTACGCTGGTCAAAGATACTTCCATGGCATTTACCATTTCCATTGCGGAAATGTTCACGGTGGCAAAGCAGATCGGAGCGGCACAGACCAGTGTGCTTCCCCTGTTGGCAGCAGGTGTGTTCTATTATATCTTCAATCTCGTGGTGGCTTCTTTCATGGAGTATCTGGAGAAGAAGACATCTTATTACAGATAGGAGCAGTGCGGAAATATGGTCCTTTTGGAAATGAATCATGTGAAAAAAAGTTTTGACGGCAACGGGGTGCTGAAGGATATATCCCTGAAGGTTAACGAAGGAGAAGTTGTCTCCATCATCGGCCCCTCCGGTTCCGGCAAATCCACATTGCTTCGCTGTGCAACGCTTCTGGAGAAAATGGACGGTGGTGAGCTGATCTATTTAGGGCAGACGGCAGCTTCGGAGAAAACGGATAAAAACGGCAGAATACAGTGCGAATATGCGTCCAAGGCAGAATTACATAAGATCCGGAAATGTTTCGGACTGGTGTTCCAGAATTTTAACCTTTTTCCCCATTATACGGTGATGAAGAATATCATCGATGCGCCGATCCATGTGGATAAGGTAAGCCGCACAGAAGCCGTGG
>OKRY01003019.1_pt1 | contig 12699 bp, 10 predicted proteins | sample 1601121 | NCBI WGS metagenome assembly OKRY01 (sample SAMEA3541546, study PRJEB24748) | human gut metagenome | biome: human gut; feature: human-associated habitat; material: faeces | place: China | collected 2012
AATAAATAATCTTAAATCACGGAAATTTGAAGATTATTTCATGCGTAATCACTACAATCGTTCTTAACAAACTCTTCGATTCACTCGCCTCATTATAATGTGTATAAGTCGAACATTGTACCTTTACATAATTTGCGATTTTTACCAACTTGGCTTCGGCTTCATCTTTTTGTGTTTGAAACAAATAAAATGCAGAAGAAAAAATGATACAAACTCCAAGGAGCACTGTCAGTATATGGTAGTAACAACTTTTAGTACGCAAAATCATCCACCTCCAAATACTTTTTCGGATTCGATAGATATTTACCTATAATCTTTTTAGAAGTGCCATCCTTTCTCATCTTGTTTAATGTTTGATCCAACTTCTCACAAAGATTACGCTTATCATTTTTTGAAAAAGCTACACCCACGCCTACTTTCATCAATGGCTCTTCTAGAATACGAAAATTGGCATTATAGTCTTTCATATATTGAATGATTGATTCTTCATGAGCGCCAATCGCATCCACATATCCTTTTTGTAAGAATGTAAAGATTAATTCTCTATGGTTCAAACTAATCAAGTTACCTACATCATAATTGCCCTCTAATAAAATGCCTTCTGGCTTGGTGGTCGATTGCACAGCCACATTTTTGCCTTTTAAATCATCCAAAGTATAAATATCACTATCCTCATTGACCGCAATCACCTGACGACTTGCGATATATGGACCAGCCCACTTGTAGTCATTCAATCTTCCTTCCATAGAAAAACATGCCATGATACAGTCGATTTTTCCACTTTCTAAAAGTTCCTTATTCTTTTCCCAATCAATATAAACCACTTCAACTCGATATCCCAATCGCTTAAAAGCTTCCCTTGCCAAATCCACATCAATACCTGTAGGATTTCCATCCTCATTCAAATAGTTGTAAGGTGGATAATTATCACTACCTAAAGTAATAACAGGTAAATTGGATTCGTCCGATCCTAAATCACTTGTCTTACATCCGCTTAGTAAACAAACAAGCAAAGATAGACTCAATAAACTTGTAATTATTCGTTTCCCTTTCAAATCATATCCTCCTATCTATTTGACCAATCACACCAATATATTGATCTGTATCCAAGCCAGACCACAACGTATGAAATTTTATATTTAACTCTTTAAATTGTAAAGTAAACTCTTTATTTTCCACAGAAGTTTCATTTAAATGTTTTTTAACTCTTTCAATCACTTTTTCATTCACATCAAACAACTCAAATTCCAACGTACTCTTTTTATACTTTTTATTTTTCTCTCGATCTATAATAGTTAACTCACCAATTAATGGATTGTAATCAAATAAGACTTTAGATTGACTCAATTCAAAAAAATCCATCTTTTCCTGCAAGAAATCAATGATACGTTGCGAATGATCATTATATGGCAATGTTTCTGATTTTAATATTTCACCAGACAATTTTTTTGCCTCATGATAATCCTTATAATCATCCTTTTGCGTTTTAAAAGCCGCATAAATATCTGTACCCATCTCTTTTAAACACTCTAGTAACAACGGATTGAAACATCCGCACTTACCATCCAAAATCATTTGAATGGCCGTTCTATAATCATAGGCCTTTTTATATACACGCGTACTTGTCAGTGCATCAAATACGTCGGCAACCGATACAACTTGAGCAGAAATAGGAATATCGTTACCCACTAAACCATCCGGATAGCCCTTTCCATCAAAGCGTTCGTGGTGCCATCTACAAATTTCATAAGCCATTTGAACCAATGGATTATCATTTGGATATTCCATACTACGAATCATTTTTGCACCAAGTAAAGTATGTGTCTTCATAATTTCATACTCTTCATCCGTCAGCTTTGCAGGCTTATTTAAAATATCCTTTGAGATTGACACCTTACCAATATCATGTAAAGACGATGCCGTCGCAATCAATGTGATATCAGACTCCGTTAATGGATACGCATCCGTTTTCTCAACTAACCTTCTTAAAAGCATCTGTGTAGCAATACGAATATGAAGGATGTGCTCCTTACTTTCCTTATTATATGTACCAACGACATTACTCAAAATTCCAATCATGATCTTGTTGTTTTCTTCTTTTTCATACACCTGGTTCACTACTACATTGGTCAATCGTTTTTGATTGGCATATAAAACAAGTGTATTCATAACTCTTCGCTTAATAATAAACGCATCAAAAGGACGTTGAATATATTCAACAACTCCTAAATTATATGCCTTTTCAATAATTGAAGTCTCTTCTTCTGCAGAAATCACAATTATCGGAAATTCTTCAATCCACTGATACTTATTCATATATTCCAAAACTTCAAACCCATTCATTTTTGGCATATTGATATCGAGCAACATTAAGTCAATTGTCCAATCCTTTTGTAGAATGGAAATAGCCTCTAAGCCATCACTGGCCACGATATATTGATAGTTTTCGCCCAATATTTCCATCAATAATTCCTGATTGAATTTGGAGTCGTCCACAATCAAAATTTTCTGTCTTTCCTCTAAACTTTTCATAAACCTATTCCCACTTCATCCTTTGTTTCTAACACACAATTCATACCCAATTTGAATATATTAACCCAAACTTATCTCACTTGTTTTCTATAATATCCTTTTGGGGTACCCCCCCCCGCCAGATTTTATGTTTTGTACAACACTTTTCAACACCTGCATATCTACTGGTTTTGAAATATGTGCATCCATACCTACTGACAAGGAATGTTGAATATCTTCACTAAAGGCATTGGCCGTCATCGCAATAATTGGAATATTTTGATCAAATAAACGAATTTTTACAGTTGCCTCATATCCATTCATGATTGGCATTTGAATATCCATTAAAATCATGTCATATTCGCCTGGTTTGGATTGTTTAAATGTTTCTACAACCTCTTTACCATTTTCACAAATGACACATTTTGCTCCTTCATATTTCAATAATTCCTCAAGAATTTCCGCATTCAATTCATTATCTTCTGCGCACAAGAATTTCATGCCAGAAATACTCTCCATACTATTTTCATTTTTTGTACTCACGACTTCATGATCTTTGACAATCTTTAAATCCAATAAGATTTCAAAACAACTCCCCTTACCTTTTTCGCTTTCCACTTCAATCGTTCCGCCCATCGCATCCAATAAATTCTTTGTGATGGCCATACCAAGACCCGTCCCCTGAATTTTATTTGTCACGCTATTTACTTCTCTTGTGAACGCATCAAAAATCTTATCTTTAAAACTATCTTCTATACCCATACCATTATCGACGACTAAAAAGCGATATTTGGCATATACCGAAGACTTTGAAGATAATTCTTCTAACCAAAGCTGAATGTGTCCACCTGATTGTGTATACTTAACGGCATTCGATAATAGATTATTAAATATCTGCATCAAACGAACACGATCTGCATGTACCCACTCATGTGAAATGTTTTCAACGTGAATTTCAAACGATTGATATTTTTCATCCATTTGAGGACGAAAGATCGTATTGATTTGTTCCACAAATTCTAAGATTGAAAAATCAGTATAATTCAAGGTCGTCTTACCCGACTCAATCTTATTCATGTCTAGAACATCATTAATAATGCCTAGTAAATGTTTTGAAGATAATTCAATCTTCTTCGCATATTCCTTCACTTTTTCTTCATTTGCACAATCCTTTTGAAGAAGTGTTGTCATGCCTACGATTGCGTTCATTGGCGTACGAATATCATGCGACATATTCGATAAGAAATCTGTCTTTGCCCGATTGGCATTTTCAGCCGCTTCTAAAGCTTGTGAAGTTGCATTTTGTGCTATCTTTAAATTCTTATTGATGTTCGCTAATTCCTTTAAGTTTTTTTCTTGAATCTCTTTATTTTTTTCTTCATATTTCATTTTTTGATTTGTGAGCTTCATTTTTGAAATGCTTAAAGACAATCCCATAATTAAGAATAAAATCAAAGCATCCATAATAAGGGCAATGAACAATACCATGCGTTGATAGTTAACTAAACTATTGTCTACAACACCTTTTGAAACAATGCATATAAGCATTGAATCATTATTTTGAATGGGGCGATATCCTAAATAAAATGGTTTATCATTCCCTAACAACTCAACACCCTGTTTCTCATTTTGAATCGCTTTTTCAAGTTTTTCTGCCTGCTCATCACTGATCGCACCTTCCATTTTTAAATGTTTGATCAACGAATAATTTTGTACCAATTCCTTTTTTGACTGGTTTGTATAAATCACTGTTCCCTCTTTATTTACCATGAAAATAAAGGCTTTTCCATCATATCCATTTAAGTTAAGTACGGAATTCAGTTTTTTACTATCCATAACAGAACCTATGGCTGTATATGACTCACCATCAATATCATATTTTTCACATGGTACAGCCATTAAGAATCCACTTCCGGATTCTTGTCTATAACTTAATGGAATCAGTTTTGCGATATTCCTATTATTTTTTAGATTCATTAATAACGGATTGGAAATATCCAATCTACAACGAGTGCCATCCGCCGTTATAGCCGTTCCGTTCTCTTTTATAAATAAGATTTGACTGTCCAATTCATTTTGCCAACTATTTAGAAACTTTTGATTTTCTACAAGAGATATATTTGAATCGTGAATCAAATAATTCTCAATTAAATGAAGCTGACTATAATAAGCATCCAACTGAAGGTCATATGTCTGTTGAAGTTGTTCATCCACCGCGTCTAGACTCAATTTCCCATTGGTTTCAATATATGAATTCATCTTCGTAAAAAGAATTCGGGATGCAACAGCCGTTATAATCAACAGCGCAAAAAGAAGTGGTACAAATCTATTTTTACTCTTCATCTTATGCATAATTTTACTTTCCAATCTCTATATAATCTTCTGGTTTTGATGGTCGATCCTGTTTTGACATCACACTAACCCATGCACTTGCCAAAGAAGGATTGGATACATCCGTACTATCTGAAAGTAGAATCGAATACTTCTTATCAAAATCAATCGATACACCATCTACCAATATGTCTTTTAATTTATAATTTTCATCAAATACAAGCTTCATTCCAGATGCGATTGGCAAAGAGTATTTGTCTTTGACATCCAATTCTTTTACCAACGCATAAATTTCTTTACCACTCATTTTTTTAACATGGACATAGGTATTGGAATCGTGACAAAGCATTAAATCCAATTGACTTGCCGTACAATCCCCCTTATAGATAGGTGAAGTAAAATAATAATAGGGTACAAATGCCAATTTGGCATCATACGCCTTTCTTATCGTTGTCAAAATCGAAGATGGTGCATCACGACCATATTTATCATTTAAATAAATGGAATACTCCTTGTCAAAATGAACGATTGCCTTTTCTTGATCACTCTTCGTATTCATGAGTTCGCAAAAAATATCATACGCCCTATTTTCATCCATTTGTCCAGTTAATAATCCATGGACAACTTCTTTGGCAGCCGCAAACGATTTTTGAGCTGAATAACGAATATAAATATTATTATTTTTTAAGGTTCCTCGAGTCCTTTGACATCATTCATCATAGATTCAACGTCTGGATTAAATGAAATTACACCCGTTCCATTCGCAATCAATTGTTGTCCTTTTTTAGAAATCATACAATCCAATACTTTTAATGCTGCATCTAATTTTGTCTTGTCGTTCTCTAAATCTTTATTCAATGCCACATTTAAAGAAGGATGCATATAGATATATCCATCATTTGAAGTTTGTGAAAAATAAGGTAAACGAACAAGTTCACTATCACTCATTTGACTCGAAAGCGTTTTATATATGTCTGGTGTACCATGGAATATAGCTGATTTTTTCTCAACAAACATATTTGTGCCATCATCAATCGATAAGTTTACATCTTCTTTCGTAAAATAAGAATCCTTTAAAAACTGATGGGTCTTTGAAAAGATTCGATGTCCCATAGTCTCATCAAAAGAGATCTTATCCTTGGCACTTTCGGCCTTACTTCTCCACTCTAATCCTTCAAGACTTGTAAATTCATCAATAGCTCCACCCTGAATAGCTTCTAGACAAGACCAGTCTTCCCCCATATCCATGGAATTGGGTTTAATGCCCAAAGCATTTAATTTTTGACAAGCCTCTGCATACTCTTCATAATTTGTCGGTAAAGCAATACCATATTGATCAAACAACGTTTTATTTGCGATCATTGTTTGTGGAATTCCACATATAGGAAGCCAATTCATGGATTGATCCTTATTATAGTAATACTGCAAAGCATACGAATAATATTTTGAAACAATATCATACGAACTTAAATCCAATAAATCCGGTTGTAGTTCTTTTGAATCTGTACCCGAAAAACGACGCACACTTATAATATCTGGTAGTTGCCCATGTTCTTGGTAATATTCATATAGATCTGTATTATTATTTCCCGAAATAAATTCAATATCCATATCAGGGTGTTGCGAACGTATGTATGGTGCTAAATTTTTTACAAGTCGACTCTCCCATAAAAAGACTGTCAAATGATGATCATCCTTCTTTGTATCTGCCTTTGAACAACCAGATAGAACCATTGAAAAAGCAAGCAGGCCCACTAGGCATTTTTTTAATCTATTCATAATGTTTTCCCCATTTTATAACATATAACCATATGGTTAGTTAGATTAAGTATACATCGAAGAAAAACTGTTTTCAAGAACAAATGTGAACATTTCAAATACTTGTTTTATAACCAAAAAGCTTGGCATTTATATAGCCAAGCTAATGTATTTATTGACCAATCTTATTCATTACCAAAACTTCATTTTCAAGCACTTCTTTATAAGAATCTAACTATTTCATTCTAGCACTTTCATACACTTTGATCTCAACAGACTTATCTGCATATGCATCAATTTTAGCTACCGCATTTGGTGAGAATAAATAATAATTGTATTCACACAAACCATTTAATTTATAAATTCTTTTTTTGTATTATTTAAAAAAAATATGGTATATTACATATGACGAAGGCGCGAGATGCGCAAACCGGAATCCTACCTGGACAAGAACCAGATGGAGGCCGGATTTTTTTATTTTTTTATAAAAGCCATAGCATCTATTTACTACGGCTTATCTCAATATATGTTTCCATTAGTTCTAACAATCTAATTTTCGGTAAATTGTATTTATTGGTTGATATTGTTCATTGCCAAGATTTCATTTTCAAGGACTTTTTTATAATAATCTAACTGTTTTGTTCTAGCACTTTCATATACTTTGATTTCTTCACTTACATCATCTCCATCTTCTTTATTTAATAAAGATGTTGTAGCATTTTTTGTGTCTGTGAAATAGTAGCCTTTATCATTGCCCCACCACTTATTGTTTTCAACTGCCTTATCTGCATGTGCATCAATTTTAGCAGCCGCATTTGGTGAGAATAAGTAATAATTGTATTCACACAAACCATTTAATTGATATGCCACATCTAGGGCATCCTTTACTTTGTCTTTCTTTAAATCTTGAATGATTTCATCCATATATTCAATGTTGTTTTGATATCCCACGTGTTTCATCACAACATCACTTGAGAATACAATTCCGACAAAGTTATCCTGTACATATTTAAATAAGTCTAATACTTTCTTATTGTAGGCTTTTCCTTCTTTTTGAATCGAAGTAACATCCGATTTAGAGTTTACCGCCTTTACATAACGATTATTAATATCTTGACCCTCTTTATTTAGTGCATCCACTTCTTTTTCAAAAACAGCTAAAGCCTTGTCCCAATCCTTTTTAGAAACACCAGCTTCTAAAGCTAAATCTTCATTAAAGCTTTCCTTTAAATCATCAATGGTAGCCTGCATATTTAAAGACATAGCTGGAAGCTGATCGATGGCGATAGCCATACTTCCAAATACCGCAATATTAGCCTTCATCACCTTTTCACTATACGTATCCGTATTATCGGATTCTGTATGATAATGAAGTTGTGTCCAAGTATATTCACCATCATCCTTTGCTTCCCCAGAACAAGTATCCGTTGTATTCAAGAAATAAGGAACTCCCGCATTACGATAAGAAACACCATCTTCCATTGTCGTTGCATCATATGTCTTTGTAGAAATCCCATTCTTATATTCTTTTACAGCACCATTCAATGCACCGGAATCCACTAAGCTTTTTACTAAAGAAGCATATTCAGGAACACAAGTCACCATGAATGTATCTGCACCATCATCATAGGCATCTAATTCAAAGTTAAATAAAGCTAAAGTTTTATTAGCCCACTCAGGATGTACATTGTTGATCAATTCATAAGCACCTCTTGTCCAGTCAAATTCAGTGCCTGTTGCACCCCATTCTTCAGCACCATGCGCAACAACCACAATATCATTTTCAGGCACATAGCCACTATCGATCATTGTCTTAGCCATCGACATAATGGTTCCAATAGCACTACAATCATCTTGAAAACCAGTAAAATACATATCATAATGTCCGGCAAAAATAATTTGTTGATCATGTGACTTACCAGGAATATAGCCAACCACATCATAACTTGTACCATTGCCTTCTTCCATCACACTATCTACTTTTAAAGTGGCCATATCATGGCCTTGTTTTAAAGCCTTTTTAATTTGTTTGTACTCACTCATTGTGATGATTGTCGTAGGCATAATATCTTCTGCACAAACATCCTGAATCTGATGATCATCATCACTAAATCTTCCATATCCATCCAAATCGTATGTGACTAATGCTTTTGCGCCATGCTCATACGCCTCATAAATATATCCACCAATCCAAGACTCATTAAATTGATCCACTCCAACTAATGCAATCTTACCTTCAACATCTTTGCCTTCATAGTCTTTCGCAAAACCAGTACCACAATCTACGATTTGTGCTGTAATCCCATTTTCATCTGTACCATTCACCATATACGATACGGGCATCAAATCAATATCTGTTCCTTCAATCGTTAGTGAAGCATCATTATATTGCCACTTATCCACATTCACAGGTATCTTTTCTACATTCTTTAAACCAATGGCCTTCATTTCCTTAGCCAAATAATCGGCGGTTCTATGCTCTGCATCGGAACCACTCGTTCTAAATCCAAGTGAATTATCATGCAATGAAGTATCTGTAGACAATGTTTTTGTGAAGTCATACGCATAATCCATATCAATTTCATTCACATAGGCATCAATCGAATCTTGATAAATGGCCTCATCTTTTGTCGAACCACAACCCACTAGGCTCAACACTAATACTGCACTAAGGCTTGCTCGTAAAATCTTTTTCATATTCCTTTTCTCCTTTACCAACACAAAAAAAGATAGGCGCACAATATACACCTATCTTTGTCCATCATCTATCTGCATACTTTTCGTAACAGAAACTCCAGCTTATTGACCATTTCATAAGGTATATTGTACTTTACAAAACTGAGCTTTTAACTCAATCAATAAGGGTAAACACCCTTCCGTATTCCCTAAATACGGTTCTTGCTTCTTCAACAAGTCTTCGGCATTTGACCCGGCCGTCCGTGTAGCCTTAGCCTATATCTAGGCGGTCAATTTCTGTACGATTTGTACGCAAAAAAATATACAGGAAAATGATATTTTTTGTCAACTAAAATTTTTAAAAATATGTAACTCATCCACTTTTGTCTCTAGCTTTTTAAAATTATAGGCAAGAATGAAAGTGACCAGTATACATACAATTAGATAGATCCAGTCATTTAAATATCGATCAAATAAGTTCATAGAAATTCTTTGAAGAATATAGATTTCAAATACATATTGACCTAAGAAATGAAACAAATCATTTTTAATTTCTTTATATGCACATACATCCACAATCAAGAAACAAAACGCAATCGAAATTATTTCATATGCAAAAATATCTAAATGAAATATATATAGAATCAAAGCTAAAGTAATCATAAATACAAAGAATACAGGTTTTCGAATGATGGAACAAACTCGATCTTTATATTTAGATAGAATCATGCCTGCTGGAAAGCAAAGAATGATATTGTACCACCAAGCTTGATCCTTTATTATATCCATCAGTACTATATATAGAATGGTAAATAGTACGCATGAAGTCATACTATGTTTCTTACATTGCTTAAACGAAATATATACAATACTATACATTGTCAATATCGCAAACACATACCAATTACTATTTCCAATCGAACTTAAAGCCGTAAATGATAATACAATACGAACAAAGGAATACTCTTTTCCTAATAAGAATGATAAAAACAAGTAAATACATAATGCCATACAAAAGTGAATATAAAACTTCAATATTCTTTTTCTAGGCATACCGTCAATATACGCAACACCTCTTCTTTGAATTTGTTCCATAATGCCATATCCCGAATAAAACAAGAATGGTGTAACCATAAGTTGTCCAATTGCCAACAAGAGATTATTCCATGGCATCGTTTCATATTGTCCAAAATGGGATAGAAACACAAACAACACAAAAATTCCATTGATGCAGGATGTTTGTTCTTTACTTAATGCCCTATTAAAATTCATTTCATGCCCTCTTCAAGAAAGTATTATATCACAAAAACAAAGTGGACATTTGAGCCCACTTAATCTTGTAACCTATTTTCCAATGCCAAAAGACTATGTTTTATATGACTTTTATGAAACGCATTATAATGAACAATTCAATCTGCAAATTTAATATCAATAGGTGGATATCCAGCTTTCATCCGTAAAATCATCATTTTAACAAAACATTACAAGTTCCTACCCAACTCATAAGCCTTCTTCAAAACATCCTTATGATTTAATGCATCACTTGCTTCACTTATACCAGCACCCATCACAATCCCTTTTAAAGTAGCCTTTTCAAAACAATCAACCCAACCTTGAAGTCCATTATAAGCTTTATCAAATGTACTATCCTCATCTTCTGCAGCCGTTGCGATCATGTAGATATCTCTAAATGCATATTCACTTGCATATAGGGGATTCAAACGATCTAGTAATGTTTTCATTTGACCACACATTTCATAATAGTATATAGGAGTCGCAAATATAATGACTTCTGCCTGTTTTACCTTCTCCATAATGTCTTTAACATCATCCTTTAATACACAACTACCACTCTTGATACAAGATAAACATCCAATACAATACTCAATTCTTTTTCCTTTTAATGACACATACTCTACTTCATGCCCTGCATCCAATGCACCTCTAACACATTTTCTAGCCAAAATATCCGAATTACTATTTGTTCTTAGACTTGTTGATATAATTAAAACCTTCATTGACATACAATCCTCCTGGTATTACTATACTACCTGAAGTTGACTTTAGGTCAAGGAGGAAATTATGTATTACACAATAGGACAAGTTTCACAAATGTTTGATTTACCCATTTCTACACTTAGATATTATGATAAAGAAGGATTCTTTCCTAATCTTGTGCGCAAAGGAAATATTCGCTACTTTAGTCATAATGAAATCGAAGCCTTACAAGTCATTGAATGCCTAAAGAAATCGGGTCTTGGTATAAAAGAAATCAATCAATTCTTTTTATGGGTAGAACAAGGTAGTGAAACTTATGAAAAAAGGAAAGAATTATTTGAAGCTAGAAAATCAGCTGTAGAAGCAGAAATTCAAAATCTTCAAAAAGCACTTTCCCTTTTAGAATTCAAATGTTGGTACTACCAAAAAGCCATAGAAGATGGAACTGAAGAAAATATTCAAGCCATGCTTCCAGACAAGCTTCCTATTGATATTCAAAAATTATACGATGCCAGTCACGAATAGTTATTTACATAATAGGTCACGATACTTTTCAATCATATCTTGATATTCTTCTTCAGACAAAGTTTTAACACCAGGATTCATAGCGAATACACCACCCCCATTCATATCCATCCTTATACTTAGGAACTAAATGGAAATGAAGATGATGTCCCGTATTCCCATATGCTCCATAATTTACTTTGTCAGGATGAAAAAATTTCATGCATAGTACAAGCTATATTATTAATGTCTCCCATAGGAATAGCTCTTTTTTCTACAATTTCACTCACATATTTTTTGTGGGCAACAATCACACGACCCGGATGACTTTGTTCCTTAAACAACTACACCTTTGAACTTTCTAGTTCACAAATTTTGATTTCGAAAGCAGCTACAAGCTCGCCTTCCATGCCATAAGCACAATTTTGATCTTCCATTTTATCTGCCTACTATTCCTTAAAAAAAAGCAGGCCTCAAAAACCTGCTTTATATCATCATTTATCTTTAGCTATTTCACTAACTCCATAATTTCACTTTCACTCTTAGACAACAACTTAGAAACAAATTCTAAGCTCATACCATTCGAAAGCATCCCTTGAATTATCTGTTTCATTTCTTGATTCTTTTGTTCTACTAGTTTATTTGCATTCTCAACATGTCTATTAGCTTCTTCTACTTGTCTATTAGCTTTTTCTTTTTCTTCACGAGCTTCTTCTTTTTCTTTACGAGCTGCATCTTTTTCTTTGCGAGCTGCATCTTTTTCTTTACGTGCTGCATCTTTTTCTTTACGTGCTTCTTCTCGTGCTTTTTGGGCCTCTTTTATTTGTTTTTGAGCCTCTTCAAGTTCAAGCTGTAGTTCGATTCGCTCTTCATTTTCATGCAGTTTTTGAAAATCTTCTATTATTTTTTTCCAACGATCAT
>OKRY01003027.1_pt1 | contig 12687 bp, 8 predicted proteins | sample 1601121 | NCBI WGS metagenome assembly OKRY01 (sample SAMEA3541546, study PRJEB24748) | human gut metagenome | biome: human gut; feature: human-associated habitat; material: faeces | place: China | collected 2012
AGTAGCGCTGGCGTGAGAAGATGGCATCGCGGAGACGGTATTTCCGGTGTTTAAGTTTACCGGTTCGAATCCAAACTCACAATGCAGCCCTCTTCCCATCAGTGCCGCATCAATCTTTGCCTTTTCTGTATCATCTAGTGCTGGTGGATTATATGGAACGGTCGCATTCTTCTTTGGATTACGAATAAACAGAGTATTATTCTCCACCAGAAGCATATCCTGTACCCGGTTGTCGTGCATAATCTGGGCAAGCGGTATTCCATAATAATTCGCAATCTTCGGAAGCGTGTCATACTGTGTCACTTTATAAATGGTAAAGTCATCACTCTTTTTTGTCTGGCCTGTGATTCCATCCTTCGCCGCCGTCCCATTGATGTAATAAAGCACATTAAATTCCGGCTCTGTAAAAGGATATACCGTCTGCCAGTTCCCAAGTTTATCTTTATATTTCGTCGTCTCCTTAGAAAATGCACTGTCAAAACTGCTGCTGTCCGGATATTTATAGGAATAGCTTGCCAGAGAAACGCCCTGATAATCTTTTTTCTCATCATTTAAGGCATAACCTACCATAGCTCCCGGTGTTGCGATGCCATCTGCAAACACTCCCTGGAACTGCAGTTTTCCGCTCTTATCCGTCAGTACCATACTTCTGAGTGTCTTTCTGGCTGTCAAGGGCTACATTGCAGGGCGGAAAGCGCCGATTGTGGTGGACGGCATTACGTCCATGGAAGCCTACATCAACCCCATTCCGGCAGGTCTGGTGCTGACGGGCATCGTCGTCTCCGTGTCGGTGACGGCGCTGATGCTCGCGCTGACCGTCCGGCTCTATCGGCAGTATCACACGCTGGATATTGACGAGATTACCGCACTCTGCCGGAAGGAGGAGGAAACCTGATGTCGCAGCCGCTCTGGCATTCCATCCCCTATCTGTGCATCCTGCTGCCGCTGGGTTCGGCGGCGGTGACCAGCGTCCTCAAGCCCCGGTGGGCGCGGTATTGGACGATGTTCGCGCTGCTGGTGGTCACGTCACTCTCCGGCGTGATTTCCGCCATTTTCGCATCCGGCGCGGAGAGCTACACCTACATGATGGGTCACTTTCCCGCGCCGTGGGGCAACGAAATCCGCGCGGGTCAGCTGGAGGCCGTGACTGCCCTGTTCTTCAGCCTGATTATGCTGCTGAGTCTGCTCGGCGGCTTGAAAAAGATTGACGAGCACATTGACCAGAACAAGGTCAGCCTGTACTACGTCGTACTGCTGCTGCTGACGGCGGCGCTGATGGCGCAGGTGTACACGAACGATATTTTCACCGCCTACGTCTTCCTTGAAATCATGACGCTGGCGGCGTGTGCGCTGATTGCCATCCGCAAGCGCGGGCGCACGCTCGTCGCCGCGACGCGCTACATGATTATGAACCTGATCGGCTCAGGTCTTTTCCTGCTGGGCATCATCCTGCTGTACGACCTGACGGGTCACCTGCTGATGAGCAACATGAAGGAAGCGGTTGCGGCACTGGCGAAGTCCGGGCAGTATCAAGTGCCGCTGACGGTTGTCGTCGCGCTGATTTCCATCGGTCTGTCCATCAAGAGCGCCCTCTTCCCGTTCCACACATGGGTGCCGGATGCCTACGCCTATTCTACCCCGACGTCCGCTGCGGTGCTGTCCTCCTTGGTCAGCAAGGGCTACATCTTCCTGCTGATGAAGATTATGTACCGCGTAATTGGGCTGGACGTCATCGTCTCCACTGGGATTCAGGATGTGCTGTTCGTTTTCGCGCTTGTCGGCATGGTGATGGGCAGCATTTCCGCCATTCGTCAGACCGACATTCGCCGGATGATTGCGTTCTCCTCCGTCGCGCAGATTGGCTATGTCTTCATGGGCATCGGTCTGGGTACGGATGAAGGCATGATGGCGGCAACGTTCCACATCTTCAGCCACGCGGTGTGCAAGAGCATGCTCTTCCTTGCCGCGGGCGGCTTAGCGGACGCTTCCAACAACTCCAAGAAGTTCCGTGACCTGCGCGGTGCGGGCTTCCGCAGCCCGATTGCAGGCGTGGCTTTCACCATCGGCGCGCTGAGCATGGTCGGCTTCCCGTTCCTCGGCGGATTTGCATCGAAGCTGAATTTCGCCCTTGCCGCGATGGATGTCGGCGGTGCGCGGACGATGCTGGTGCTGATTACGCTGGCAATTTCGACGTGGCTGAACACGCTGTACTTCCTGCGCACAGTGATTACGCTCTACCGCAAGCCCGTGCCGGGGGCGGTGTATTCCGTCGCCCGCGGTCAGCGCGGCTTCTGCTTCAACGCCTCTCTGGTGGCTTTCTCCATCGTCAATGTGGCGCTGGGGCTTTTCGCACAGACCTTCGTCAGCGCCATCACCGCGGGTTTGGCGACATTTGGGTAAGGGAGGAAACGAATGATGAATCTATGGCTGCTTCTTCCTCTGCTGCTGCCCATGCTGGCGGGGCTGCTTCTGCTGACAAAGCCGTTCGCGGAGGGGAAAATCCGCCGCCTGACGGTGCAAATCGGGTTGATTTTGACGCTCGTGTCGCTGCTTCCGGCGTTTCTGACGTCCGGGCGCGACCTGACGCTCTTCACGCTGTCGGACAACGTGGAAATTGCGCTGCATGTGGACGGCATCGGCATGTGCTTCTGTGTGCTGATGGCGTTCGTCTGGGCGGCGGTGGGGTTCTACTCGTTTGACTACATGGCGCACGAGGGGCATGAAAAGCGTTTCTACTGCCTGTATCTGCTGACGCTGGGCGTGCTGATGGGGCTGTGCATGTCCGGGAGCCTGGTCACCTTCTACATGTTCTACGAAGCCATGACGCTGCTGACCATGCCGCTGGTGATGCACTCCGGCAGCAAGGAGGCGGTCGCAGCGGGCATTAAGTACCTGATTTACTCCGTCGTCGGCGCGTCACTGGTGCTGCTGGGCATTTTCGCGATTGCCCCGTACGCGCAGTCGCTGTCCTTCGCGCCCGGCGGTGCGCTGGACATGGCGAAAGTCGCGGGGCACGAGGGCTTTGTGCTGGCGATTGGCGGCGTGATGCTGCTGGGCTTCGGCGCGAAGGCGGGTCTGTATCCGCTGCATGGCTGGCTACCGACGGCGCACCCGGCCGCGCCTTCCCCGGCGTCGGCGGTGCTGTCCGGCGTCATTACGAAAGCGGGCGTGCTGGGTCTTTTGCGCGTCATCTACTGCTTCCTCGGCGCACAGAACCTGCGCGGAACGTGGGTGCAGACGGTGCTGATGGCGCTCTCGCTCTTGACGGTTTTCATCGGTTCGCTGCTGGCGTACCGGGAGCATCACCTCAAAAAGCGGCTGGCATGGTCTACGGTCAGTCAAGTGAGCTACGTCGTGTTCGGGTTGAGCACGCTGCATCCGCTGGGGCTGCTCGGCGCCATGCTGCACGTCGTGTGCCACTCACTGGTCAAGGACGTGCTGTTCATGGGCGCGGGCGCAGTCATCCTGAAAACAGGCGAAACGCAGGTGAATGCCCTCCGTGGTATCGGCAAGCGGATGCCGGTCACGATGTGGTGCTTCGCGATTGGAAGCCTTGGGCTGATTGGCATTCCGCCGTGTCTGGGCTTTTTCAGCAAGTGGGAGCTGGCGCAGGGCAGCCTTGCCATGACGGGCGTGGCTTCATGGCTGAACTGGTTTGGGCCCGTTGTGCTGCTGCTCTCCGCCCTGCTGACGGCTGGCTACCTGATGCCGATTGTTCTGCGCGGCTTCTTCCCCGGAAAAGACGCACAAGTCGGCGAAAAGTGCGAAGCGTCCGCGTCGATGCTCATTCCCATGCTGGTGCTGACGGTGCTGTCAGTGGTGCTGGGCATGTTCCCGTCGCTGCTGACCGGCCTTCTTTCCCCCATTTTGACCGCACTGCTGTAAGGAGGAAGCGCATATGCTGTTATTCTTGACCATCGCGCTGCCCATGCTTGGCGGCGCGGCAATGGGACTGATGCGCTTTTCCAGCGCGAAATCCCGCGGAATCTACGTTGAAACCATCGTGCTGGCGACAAGCATCCTGACGTGGGTGCTGCTGCTCACCCGCACGGATACCACCTACGTCCTCTGCCACATGAACAGCGAGCTGGCGCTGGCGTTCCGTGTGGACGGCATGAGCTGCATTTTCGCAGGGCTGGTATCCATCCTCTGGCCGCTGGCGTCGCTGTACGGCTTTGAGTACATGCAGCACGAGGAGCGTCCGAACACGTTCTTCAGCTACTATACGATGAGCTACGCCGTCACGCTGGCCGTCGCGTTCTCGGCGAACCTGTTCTCGCTCTACGTCTTTTATGAGTGCCTGACGCTGATTACCCTGCCGCTTGTCATCCACAAGAAGGACACCATGTCCATCCGCGCAGGGCGCAAGTACCTCACCTTCTCCATCTCCGGCGCGGCGCTGGCGTTCATTGCGCTGGTATTCATCATCTACTACGGCACGACAACGGACTTTGTCCTCGGCGGCGTGCTAAACGCGGAAAAAATCAGCGGGATGGAAGAACTGCTGAAATTCGTGTTTCTGCTGGCGTTCGTCGGTTTCGGCACGAAAGCGGCTGTTTTCCCGATGTACGCATGGCTGCCGGCGGCTTCTGTCGCCCCGACGCCCGTAACAGCGCTGCTGCACGCGGTGGCGGTCGTCAACGCGGGCGCGTACGCTGTCCTGCGCGTGATTTACTACTCCTTCGGCGCGTCGTTCCTCTACGGGACGTGGGCGCAGACGGTCGCTTTGCTGCTTAGCTGCTTCACGATTCTCTTCGGTTCGACAATGGCGGTTCGCGAGCAGCACTTCAAGCGCCGTCTGGCGTACTCGACCATCTCCAACCTGTCCTACATGCTCATGGGCGCGGCGCTGATGACCCCCGACGGCATGACGGGCAGCTTGAGCCATCTGGTGATTCACGGCGTGATTAAGATTACGCTGTTCTACTGCGCGGGCGCGATTCTCATCAAGACCGGCAAGGAGTATGTGCAGGATCTGCGCGGATACAGCAGGATTATGCCTGCGACGTGCAGCATCTTCCTGCTGGGCAGCATTGCGTTGGTCGGCACGCCGCCGCTGGCAGGCTTCGTCAGCAAGTGGAATCTGCTGACCGCCGCGTCCGCCACGGAGCTGCCAATGGGAACCGTCGCGATTGTCTGCCTCATCATCTCCGCCATTCTGACGGCAATTTACCTCTTCACCGCCGCACTGCCGATGTACTTCCGCCCGCTCAACGCGGATCAGGCGCAATTGGCGGGGCAGAAGCTCGATCCCAGCTGGATGATGCTCTTGCCGATGGGGATTTTGTGCGCGCTGATGATAGGTCTGGGGCTGTGGTCGCAGCCGCTGGTGACATTCCTGCGGAATATTTCCGCTGGTGTGATTTTCTAAGGACAGGAGGAAAGAAAGATGACATCGTGGATTCTGATTTTGCTGACCTTCCTGCCCTTCCTCGCCGCCATCATCGCCTATATGCTTGGCCGCCGGGATGAACGCACGATGAACGGCTTCGTGAGCATCACGGGCATTGTGATTTTCGCGCTGAGCGTGGTGCTGCTGTTCCTGCCGGAGGGCGAAGTCGCCCTGCCCGGCTTCTGCGGGCTGGGGCTGTACCTGCGCGCGGACGGCTTCCGCGGGCTGTACAGCTGCGTCGCCGCCTTCATGTGGATGATGACGGGGCTGTTTGCGCCGGAATACTTCCAGCATCACGGCAACAAAGCGCGATACAGCTTCTTCACGCTGATGACGCTCGGTGCGACGCTGGGCGTGTTCCTCTCGGACAACCTCGGCACGACGTTCCTGTTCTTTGAAATCATGTCCTTCGCCAGCTATGCGTGGGTCGCGCAGGAGGAAACGCCGGGCGCACTCCGGGCGGCGGCGACGTACCTTGCGGTGGCGGTCATCGGCGGTCTGACGACGTTGATGGGCTTGTTCCTCTTGCAGCATCAGCTGGGGACACTCGACTTTGCGTCCCTGCGCGCCGCCATGGGGCAGCAGGACGTGACCGTCGCGGTATGGCTGACGCTGGTCGGCTTTGGCGCGAAGGCTGGTCTGTTCCCGCTGCATATCTGGCTGCCGAAAGCGCACCCGGTTGCGCCTGCGCCCGCGTCGGCGCTTTTGTCGGGCATCCTGACAAAATCCGGCGTATTCGGGCTGATTGTTCTGTGCGCGAACCTGATGCAGGGCAACGCCGCGTTCGGCAATGCGCTGATGATTTTCGCCGCGATTACGATGTTCCTCGGCGCACTGCTGGCGCTGTTCTCCACCGACCTTAAACGGACGCTCGCCTGCTCGTCGATGAGCCAAATCGGCTTTATCACGCTGGGGCTGTCGGTGATGGTGCTGCTGGGCGACGAAGGCACGCTGGCGGCGTATGGCAGCGTGATGCACATGCTGAACCACTCGCTCATCAAGCTGACGCTGTTCATCGCGGCGGGCGTGGTGTACATGAACCTGCACGCGCTGAATCTTGATGATATCCGCGGCTTCGGGCGCAAAAAGCCGCTGCTGCACATTGCGTTCCTGCTGGGGGCGCTGAGCATTGCGTGCATCCCGCCGCTGGGCAGCGGGTACAACAGCAAGAGTCTGCTGCACGAAGAGCTGCTGGAGCTGATTGGCGAAATGCAGGCGGCAGGCAGCGCGTGGATGGGCTACAAGGCGATTGAGGTGTTCTTCCTCATCAGCGGCGGATTGACCGTCGCGTACATGGCGAAGCTGTACATCTGCATTTTCTGGCAGAAGCACCCGACCCGTCAGGCGGAATTCGACGGCATGACGCACTACATGAACGGCACAACCGCGTTTGCGCTGCTGGGCAGTGCGGCGGCGCTCCCCTTCCTGGGCGCACTGCCGGGGCTGCTGCTCACGCCGTTCGGGGCAAAGAGCGCGTCGTTCTTCGGCGTACCCGCGCTGAAGGAAGCGATTGCGTACTTCTCGGCGGAGAACCTGCAGGGTGCGGCGATTTCCATCATCATCGGCGCGGCGGTGTATCTGCTGATTGTCCTGCCGCTGCTGACGCGCAAGGACGAAAGCGGCGTGCGCCTGTACGTCAACCGTTGGAACGAGAAGCTCGACTTGGAGAACGCCGTCTACCGTCCGCTGCTGCTGACGCTGCTGCCGCAGGTGCTGACACTGGTGTTCCGCTTCATTGCGGAGCTGCCGGAAAACCTCGTGATGGCAAGCCGCGCGACCATCTTCCGGATGCGCCAGACGCGCAAGCCCGTGCCAGTCGGCAACCGCTTCACCTACACGCTGGGGCGCGCGCTGAATGCACTGGCGCGGCTGCTTAACCGCACGATTCTGCACCGCCACCCGATGCGCACGGACTTCGAGTATGTGTTGGACGCTTCCTTCCGTGAAGTTTCCAGCGGCATCCGCAGCATGAGCGTGAGCATTTCCTTCGGGCTGCTGCTGCTGTGCATTGGGCTGTATGTAACCTGTTTGTATCTGCTGCAATAATCGGCACAATTATTTACGGTGGCATTTCCGGGCTGCGAACCCTTGTGCAGCCCGGTTTTTCCTGCTAAAACAATGGGTTCTCGGTGTTTTCGATACTTTTCGTCAGCGTTCTTTGGCGGATTTGGGCGTTTTTAGACAAATTGTCGTGGAAGCTGGCGGGAAGCATACTTGTCATTTTCCCATTTCTGTGGTATGATACACAACGGCAATGCAAACAATGATTTTGCATCGCAATGTTTGATTCCGGAGCAGGGCATTCAACGGCATTCCACGAAAGCCCCTTTGCAAATAAAAGGAGGATTCCCATGCCTACGACATCTTTTGACAAGGATTCCATCAAGGCATCCATTATCGGCAAGCTGCAGCGCTATAACGGCCGCACCATCGAGGAAGCATCGAATGGGCAGATTTATCGCGCACTGGCTTCCACCGTCCGCGACCAGATCATGCAGAAATGGATGATTTCCCGCGAAGAACGCAAGACGAACAACAACAAGCGTCTATTTTACCTCTCCGTGGAATTTCTGATGGGCCGCAGCCTATACACCAACATCCTGAACCTCGTCTCGCTCGACGCCTACAAGCAGGCGCTGGACGAACTGCACATCGACGTAGACAAGGTGCTTCAGGAAGAGCCTGAACCCGCGCTGGGCAATGGCGGTCTGGGCCGTCTGGCAGCGTGCTTCATGGACTCGCTGGCGTCCCTTGACCTGCCCGCGATGGGCTGCTCCATCCGCTATGAATACGGTCTGTTCCGCCAGAAGATTGTGGACGGTCAGCAGGTCGAGCTGCCGGACTACTGGCTGGGCAACGGCAACGTGTGGGAAATGCCCGTAATGGAGGATGCCTGCGAGGTGCACTTCAACGGTCACGTTGAAATGGGCAACGAGAACGGCCGCACGGTGTTCCGTCACGTCGGCTACAACACGGTCGAGGCTGTCCCCTACGACATGCCGCTGGTGGGCTATGACACCTCCACCGTCAACAGCCTGCGCCTGTGGAGCGCCCGCGCCCCGAAGCGCATTGACCTGAGCGACTTCAACCACGGTCACTATGTGCAGGCGTCGGAGGAAAAGGAACTGGCGGAAGCTATCTCCAACATCCTCTACCCCGAAGACAACCACTACGAAGGCAAACTGCTCCGCTTGAAGCAGCAGTATTTCTTCACCTCCGCCACCCTCCAGTACATCCTCAAGGACTTCAAGAAGCTCAACGGCACGAACTGGAGCAAGCTGCCGGAGAAGGTCGTCATCCACATCAACGACACGCATCCGGGTCTGGCGATTCCGGAACTGATGCGCCTGCTGATGGACGAAGAAGGCTTGGGCTGGGACGAAGCGCAGCAGATTGTCAGCCGTACGATGGCATACACCAACCACACCATCATGGCAGAAGCGCTCGAAAAGTGGCCGGAAGACATGGTGAAGAGCCTGCTGCCGCGCATCTATCAGATTCTGGTGGAAATGAACAAGCGTCTCTGCGCGCGCCTGTGGAACTTCTTCCCCGGCGAAGCGGAGCGCGTGGGCCGCATGGCGATTATTGCCTACGGTTACATCCACATGGCAAACCTGTGCGTTGCCATGACGTTCTCCACCAACGGCGTGAGCCAGCTGCACGGCGATATCCTCAAGCAGGAGACGTTCCACGACTTCTACCTCGTTATGCCGGAGAAGTTCAGCGCAATTACCAACGGCATCACGCATCGCCGCTGGCTGATGGCGTGCAACCCGGAACTGACCAAGCTTATCTGCGACACCATCGGCACAGACTGGGTGAAAGATCCGGAACTGCTGCATGACCTTGCGCCCTATGCTGACGACGCGGCGTTCCGCGAGCAGTTTGAGAAGATTAAGCACAACAACAAGGTTCGCCTGTCGAATTTCCTGAAAGAACATCAGGGCGCAATCGTTGACCCGAACTTCATCTTCGACGCACAGTCCAAGCGGCTGCACGAATACAAGCGTCAGATGCTCAACGCTTTGCACATCCTTGTGCTGTACAACCGCATCGTCAATGACCCGAACTTCACCATGCACCCGCGTGTGTTCATCTTCGGCTCGAAGGCAGCGCCGGGCTACAACCGCGCCAAGCAGATTATCCGCTTCATCAACGGTCTGTCCGCGCTGATTGCCAAGCATCCGCGCGCCAGCAAGATGCTGCAGGTCGTCTTCCTCGAAAACTACGACGTGTCCAGCGCGCAGATGCTGATTCCGGCAACCGAAATCTCCGAACAGATTTCCACCGCGTCCAAGGAAGCCAGCGGCACGGGCAACATGAAGTACATGATGAACGGTGCCATCACGATCGGCACGATGGACGGCGCAAACGTCGAGATTTCCGAGCAGGTCGGCATGGATAACATCTACATCTTCGGTATGCGTTCCGACACGGTGCTGGATATGTACCGTGAGCGCAACTACAACCCGATGACCATCTTTGAGACGAATCAGGAACTGCGTCTGGCGTTGACCCAGATGATCGACGGCACCGTGCTGCCGGACGCGCCGAGCGCCCTGCAGGATTTGTATCACAGCCTGCTGATTGGCGACTGGGGCAACATGGCCGATCCATTCTTCGTCCTGAAAGACTTCGGCTCGTACTCGATGGCGCAGCGCCGCATCGACGCAGATTATGCCGACCGCGACAAGTGGAACCGCATGGCGGTCATCAATACCGCAATGTCCGGTGTTTTCTGCTCCGACCGCACAATTCGCGAGTACAACGACACCATTTGGCATCTTGACCCGCTCAAGCGCAAGGTATAAACTGCATATTTTTGAGAGCACTGCGGAAAAATATCCATCCGCAGTGCTCCCGGTTCAAAAGTCCGGAGCATTTCGGGCTTTTTTGCCGTGTTTCCGCAATTATTGATGATTGGATGGATGGATATCATGCTGCTGCACGATTCCCACAACGAATTTTATCGCACGCCGTCCGGCCCTGCTCCGGCTGGCAGCAATGTTCTGATTCGCCTGCACTGCGACGAAGCGACGAGCGTCGTCCTGCGCACTTGGATGACGGAAGAACTTTGCTACACCATGCTGCCGACCGCTGAGCATGTCTGGGAAGTTGCCATTCCCCTGCCGACCACGCCGGGGCTTTTCTGGTATTACTTCCTGATTTACCGCAAGGACGGCCGCACCATCCGCTATGGCAACCAGCCGGACAAACTTGGCGGCGTCGGTGTCGCGTATGACCACGGCGAGCCGGAATCCTTCCAGATTACGCTCTACGACCCGGCTTACAAGACGCCGGAAGCCTTCCACGGGGCGAATATCTACCAGATTTTCCCCGACCGTTTCCGCCATGCGCCAACAAAAGCCGTTGATGACCGCAAAGACCGCTATGTCCACAAAAACTGGGACGAAGAGCTGCTGGGCGTGGGCGACCTGCGCGGCGGCAAGTATCAGGAACTGGACTTCTACGGCGGCACGCTGACCGGCATTCAGGAGAAGCTGCCCTACCTGAAGGACATGGGCATCAACATTATCTACCTGAACCCGATTTTCCGCGCACGGTCGAATCACCGCTACGACACGGGCGACTACACGCAGGTTGACCCGCTGTGCGGCACGAACACGGAATTCACCGAACTGTGCGAAGCGGCGAAGAAAGTCGGCATCCGCGTGATGCTCGACGGCGTATTTTCCCACACGGGCGAAGACAGCGTGTACTTCAACCACTTCGGGCATTATCCGACGCTCGGCGCCTATCAGGGGCAATCCTCCCCCTACTACGACTGGTACACCTTCAACCACTATCCGGAAGACTACAAGGCATGGTGGGGCATTCTCTCCCTGCCGGAGCTGCGCAAGGACAATCCAGAATACCAGAAGTTCATGTTCCAGCCGCACGAGGGTGTTGTGCCGCGTTGGATTGAGGCGGGCAGCTGCGGCTGGCGGCTGGATGTGGCGGACGAATTGCCGGTGGACTTCCTGCGCAAGCTGCGCGCCGCCGCAAAGGCCGCCGACCCGGAAGCCGTTGTCTTGGGCGAAGTGTGGGAGGACGCGAGCAACAAGGTTGCTTACGGCGAAACGCGCTGCTACTGCACAGGCGACACGCTCGACAGCGTGATGAACTACCCCGTGCGCGAGGCGATTCTCAACTTTGTGATGGGCAAAACGTCCGCCAGCACCTTTGTGCGCCTGATCCACCATCAGGAGGAAGTTTACCCGGCGCAGTTCCGTTACGCGCTGATGAATCTCGTCGGCAGCCACGACCGCTGCCGTGCGCTGAACATCCTTGCTGGACGCGAATGTCAGGAACTTAGCAAGGCGGATCAGCAGCATGTCCACCTGAACGTAGAAGAGTACGAGTTAGCTGTGAGGCGCTACAAGCTTTGCATCGACCTGCTGTGCGCGCTGCCGGGCTGCGCAACGGTGTACTATGGGGATGAAGTTGGGCTGACCGGCTGCCACGACCCGTGGAATCGCCGCGCCTTCCCGTGGGGGCGCGAAGACAAGTCGCTGCAGAAATACGTCGCAAACAAGCTGCGCCATCGGCAGGAATCCGACCTGCTGCGCCTCGGCTACTGCGACATCGAAGCGCCTGATGACGACACGCTGCTCATTACACGCCGCATGAAGGACGGTCACGACGCGCTTGGGCAGGAAACGACCGTCACGGGCAAGGAAATCATCAAGGTGTGCCGGAAACTGCACTAAAAGGTACAATTGCATAACAATAGCGCCGCTTGGTTTCATTGCGAAATCAGGCGGCGCCTTTCGTTACTCAATCCCAGCCGGGCGCACAGTCGTCCGCCCTGTCGGCTCCTGCCACACGTCATAGAAGCCAATCAGATTGCCCGGATTCGTCGCCCGATACACTTGCACGGCGCGGCGCAAATCCTCCCGCTCGATGCGGACGCTCAGCCCACACCCCATCGCCACCGCGCGCGGCGTAATCATCACCGACGCACGCACCCCGTGCTGGCGCAAATCGCGTTCAAACGCCATCACCTGCTGCCGCGAGCGGAACGCCGCAATGCAAAACTCCTCCCTCATCGGTTCTACCGCCTCCTTTTCGCCATTAGAATAATATGAAAAAACGCCCGCCGAGGTTCGCGGACGATGGAGGAAATGCGTCGATGATTTATCTGGACAATGCCGCGACGAGCTTCCCGAAGCCGCCGGAGGTCATTCGGGCGATGGCGGGCGTAGAGGAGAAGATGGGCGCGAATCCCGGACGCGGCGGGCATCGGCTGGCTCTGCGCGCGGGGCGGGTGGTGGAGCACTGCCGGGAGGAAGCCG
>OKRY01003028.1_pt1 | contig 12682 bp, 7 predicted proteins | sample 1601121 | NCBI WGS metagenome assembly OKRY01 (sample SAMEA3541546, study PRJEB24748) | human gut metagenome | biome: human gut; feature: human-associated habitat; material: faeces | place: China | collected 2012
CAAAACTGCGCTGATTTCCCAGCTTGACAAAGCCGGCTGTCCGGAACGCATCCGCGGCCGAGGATGTAGTCGATGCGGATGGAGGGCTTGTCGGACGGGAAGGTCATCTGCGTGGTGTCCGAAAGGGGCCGGAATGCGCCGCCCAGCCCGTCGAGGACGGTTTTGGCGACCTTCATGTTGAAGTCCCCGGCCAGCAGCACCGGTTTGCGGCAGGTGTCGGTGACCGTGCGGATGATCGGCAGCGACGCGCGCTGGTCCTCGGGCGTAAGCGAGAGGTGGGTGACGCAGACCACGTAGTCGGGAAACTCAGCGACGAACAGTACGCGGGACTCTTCGCGTCCCGGAAGCGGGATACGGCGCACGGCGAGCGGTTCGTCGCGCGACAGCAGGCCGACGCCGTAGGCGCCGCCGTCGTAGTCGATGGCGCGGCAGAAACGGGCGTGCATGCCCGTCATTTCACCCAGCTCCCCGGGGATGAAGCGTCCGGCCATGCGTCCGGTCACGCTGTCCAGTTCCTGAAGGACCACGATGTCGGGGGCCGTGCGGTTGATGATCTCCGCCACGCGGCCGAGATCCTGAACATTGTCGATGCCGCGGCCGTTGCGGATGTTGTAACTCATAAATTTCAGGGTCGTCTGCCGCTGCGTGCAGGCCGTTGGCGGCAAAGTGGACCGGCACAAAGTCCATGATGACGCCGATGCCCATGCGGTGGCAGGCGTTGACAAAGCCCGCAAACTGGGCGGGGGTGCCGTAGCGGCTGGTCACCGAAAAGTAGCCGGTGGTCTGGTAGCCCCAGCTGCCGTCAAAGGGGTGCTCGGCCAGCGGCAGCAGCTCCACATGGGTAAAGTGGTGCTCCAGCAGCCACGGGATCAGCTCCCGCGCCAGCTCCTCGTAGTTGTACCACCCGTCCGAGCCGTCCGGCCGGGTGGCGCCGGGCTTGTGCTTCCAGCTGCCGGCGTGCAGCTCGTAGATGTTCAGCGGGCGGTTGCGGCATTTGTCCCGCCGCTCCATCCACGCGGTGTCGTCAAAGGTGAAATCCAGCTTTGTCAGTTTGCTGGCAGTGCCGGGGCGCAGCTCGGTGGCAAAGGCGTAGGGGTCGCTGCGCATCACGGTGCTGCCGTCCGCGCCATGCACGCGGTATTTGTATAGGTCTCCTTCCGCAAGGCCGGGGATAAAAGCGCTCCACACGCCGGTATCGGCTTTTTCCATGGGCACGCCGCGCTCCCAGCCGTCAAAGCCGCCGCACACCTCCACGGCGGTGGCACCGGGTGCCCACACGGCAAAACGCCAGCCCTCGGCGCCGTTTGGGTCGGTGCAGGGGTGCGCACCCAGAATGCGGTAGGCATCGAAGCAGTCGCCACTGAAAAACGTGCGGGGGATCACAGGGTAATTCATGCAAAGATCTCCTTACTTCTCTATGTTGACCGGCGGTGTGCGCCGGTTGATACAAGGCTGTTTGGGCAAGCTATCCAAGAAAAACGCCTTTTTACCGGCACATTAGCCGATAATCTTAGCGAATCTTGACAAAAATCGGCAAAAATACACATATTTGCCAGAGGGTGTGGTATACTGTTGCTACCGCCTTGCGGGCGGTGCAACTTTTTAGAGCAATAGAATGGGAGCGAATGATCATGGCTTGGTATGACGAAGCAGTATTTTATCACATCTATCCGCTGGGGCTGTGCGGCTGTGCGCACGAAAACGACGGCCAGCCCACCCCGGGCGCTTTTGCAAAGCTGGAAGCATGGGCAGCCCACGCGGCAAAGCTGGGCTGTACAGCCATCTACATCGGCCCGCTGTTCGAGAGCGGCTCCCACGGCTACGATACCATCGACTACCGTCTGGTGGACCGCCGCCTTGGCACCAACGAGGAGTTCAAGGCTTTTGTGGCGGCCTGCCACGCCCGCGGGCAGCGGGTCATCGTGGACGGCGTGTTCAACCATGTGGGACGCGATTTCTTCGCCTTCCAGGACCTGAAAGCAAACCGCGAGAACGCCCGCTATAAGGACTGGTTCTGCGATGTGAACTTCTGGGGCAACAACGAGTATAACGACGGCTTTTCCTACGGCAACTGGGGCGGCTACAACCTGCTGGTCAAGCTGAACCAGCGCAACCCGGAGGTGCAGCAGTACCATTATGATACAGTCCGCTTCTGGGTGGAGCAGTTCGACATCGACGGCATCCGTCTGGACGCAGCCGATGTGCTGGATTTCGACTTCATGCGCGGGCTGCGCCGTCTGGCAAACGAGGTAAAGCCGGAGTTCTGGCTGATGGGCGAGGTCATCCACGGCGATTACAGCCGCTGGGCAAACCCGGAAATGCTGCACTCCGTGACCAACTACGAGCTGCACAAGGGCCTGTGGAGCGGCCACAACGACCACAACTATTTTGAAATTGCCCACACCATGCGCCGGCTGCAGGGACTGTGCCACGACACCCGGCTGTATCTCTTCTCGGATAACCACGATGTGGAGCGCCTGCCCAACAAGCTGCGCAACAAAGAGCACATCCGGCATATCGCCATTCTGGTGTACAGCCTGTGGGGCATCCCGTCCATCTACTACGGCTCAGAGTTCGGCATCGAGGGCAAAAAGGAGTGGGGCAGCGACTGGCCGCTGCGCCCTTGTCTGGAGCTCAGTGACTACGCTGATGCAGAACGTACAAATCCTGTTACCAGTGTATACAAAGCGCTGGGGAAATGCAAGGCTGAATTGCCGGAAATGACCTACGGCGAGGTAAAGGAATTGCAGCTCACCACCCAGTGCTACGCCTTTGCCCGGGTGCTGGACGGCAAGGCCGTGGTGGCGGTGCTGAACAACGGCGATACCCCCGCACAGCTGGAGTTCCAGCTGCCGGTGGAAACCGCCAAGGTCACCGACCTGTTGGCGGACACCGTGGGTGCACAGGAGGTGCTGGTCTCCACCGAGTGGAACCGCATGAAGGTGCAGCTGCCCTCCAATTACGCCACCCTGCTGAGATTGGAATAAAGCAACGCCTGCGGCGTGACCGGCGCAAAAGCCTTTACCCTTTGGAGATAGGTTTCCCCCTTCCGGGGGAAGCCTTTGTTCAGAAAGCTGAGATTGGAATAACCTTGCACATTTTGCTGCGTTTTGCTACAATAAGGAGAGAAAAGTCGTTTTACGGAAAGGAAGCCTGACCCCCTATGAATGCAGCACAGCGCAGAGAACGCATCCTGACCCGGCTGAACAGCGCCGGTGCCCCCTTAAGCGCCAGCACGCTGGCGGCAGAACTGGGGGTGTCGCGGCAGATCGTGGTAGGGGATGTGGCGCTGCTGCGCGCCGGTGGGGCGCAGATCGATGCCACCCCCCGGGGCTACCAGCTGCACCCGGCGGAGAAGGGCTGTACCGGCATTCTGGCCTGTGTGCACCGCACGCAGGAGGAGATGCGCCAGGAGCTGTACACCGTGGTAGATCAGGGCGGCACGGTGGTGGATGTGGCGGTGGAAAACAGCCTGTACGGCGAGATCCGCGCCACATTGAACCTGTGCAACCGGTACGACGTGGATAACTTTATCCGTCAGGCAGCCGATGCACCCGAGAGCCTTTTGAGCCGCATGACCGGCGGCGTGCACCTGCACACCCTGCGCTGTCCGGACAAGGATACCTTTGCCCGCATCCGCGATGCTTTGGAGCAGCAGGGGCTTTTGTACCGCAAGGAGTAACGCCGCTCCGCTTATACCCAGTATAAAAAGGGCTGCGGGGCTTGTCTATCCGCAAAACCGGAAAAATGTTGGAAAATCAACAAAAATGCAAAAGAGGTGGGTTTTCTGGATATCCGCATTGAAAAGACCGAGCGCGCCATCAAGCAGGCCTTTATGGAGCTGCGCCGCGAAAAGCCGGTGGAAAAGATCCGTGTCAAGGAGCTGTGCGACCGCGCCTGCATCAATAAATCCACATTCTACGCCCATTATCAGGATATCTATGCGCTGGCCAACGCCATGGAGGACGAGATGGTGCACGCGGTGGTGGAAAGCCTGCCCCGCCTGACCGCCAGCGATGTGAGCGAGCGCACCGAGTGGCTTGCGCGGGAGATGTTCCGCGCCTTCACCGCGCATCAGGCCGAGATCAGCGTGCTGTTCTCCGGCTCCCGGCAGGGGCTGTTCATCAACCGGGTGGAACAGGCCATGTGCCAGTGCATCGCCCAGACCGACCCCACCTTTGAGACGGACGTAGTGCGCAAGGTGGTGCTTTCCTTCTGCGTGCAGGGGTGCTACTACACCTTTACCACCTACTGCGGCCAGATGGACGAAAAACGCCTTGTGACGCTGCTGGCCTCCATCGCCCGCGCCGCGCAGCGGATACGGATGTAACGCGGGACGATCAAAAATGGCCGCCGCTTGTGCTTTGGCCATCTTTAGAGGAATAATTATTTTTACTTCGGGATAGCGGAGCGTCTGCGGACGCTCCGCTATCCCATTTTTATAGGGGACGCGTGCTTTTGGCAGAACTGCCAAAAAATAAGACGAAAATTCGTCATCTGCACTTTTTTACCATATTTCTTAAGAAAGAGTTTACACTATGCCGGAAACGGTGGTATTATATAAAATAGTATGGTATGGGGTAAAATGCGCCTGCATACTCCGGGAGGGTATGGGATGAAGAACAAGATCTCGCGCCGCAGCTTTCTGGCGGCGGCTGCGGTCTCGGCGGCGGCACCGAGGCCGAGATCAACGGCGCAGTCACCTTTTTAAAGTGGTTCACCGAACCGCAGAATAATATCGCTTTCGCGGTGGAATCGGGCTATCTGCCGGTGACCACCGGGACACGGTGCTGGAACGCATCGCCGCAGGCCAGAGCGCGGAGGCAGCCACGGCAGAGTTTTTGACCGACGACTATTTTGAGGCGTGGTATCAGGCCACCCTTGCGCAGTTACAGCAGTACGAGGGCTGACCGCCCGCAAAAAAGACGGAAAGGAGGCAGGGCGATGTTTGACGCATGGAAACAGCGCCAGCGGCAGCGCTTGGAAAACAGACCGGAAAGAACCGTGTTCTACAATATTTTTGCCACCATGATGCTGGTGCTGGCGGTGGAGCTGCTGATGGCGGTCGCCAGCATCCTTGCCATCAACGTGACCGAGCAGCTGGACGAAAACGCCAAGGATCTGCTTACCATGCGGGTGCGCAACCGCGCCAGCTATGTGCAGGAGATCCTGCGGAACGCGGAGGATCTGGAGCAGCTGAGCGAGCAGATCACCGCCACCACCCAGCAGCTGCTGAAAAGCGGCGATATCTCGCTGGACACGATGGATAACGGCAGCGAACAGAGCGATGCCCTGCTGGTAGCGCTTGCCCCGCAGCTTCTGGACACCCTGCGCACAAAGCAGGTGACCGGCATCTTTCTCATCCTGAACACCCATGATCTGGACACCTGCGAGGTGGGCAAAAAAATGCCCGGCATCTACCTGCGGGATATGGACCCGGACGCCCGCCCTTCGGAGCGCAACAGCGACCTTTTGCTGGAACGCGCCAGCGCCACAGTGGTAAAAGAGCTGGCCATCGGCACGGATAAGGGCTGGCAGCCCGCTTTCCCCTATCAGGGAGATACCAAGGGCGGCATCCTGCGCACGGTATTTCAGACCGCGTATAAGAGCGATGCCGGCCTTTCGGCGGAAAGCTATGGCCGCTGGACCACCAACTCCTACTGTCTGGCAGGGGACGACCGGCACGCCATTGCCTACTCGATGCCGCTGATCCTGCCGGACGGCACGGTATACGGCGTGGTGGGCGTGGAACTGCTCACGGACTATCTGCAGACAAAGCTGCCCTTCACCGAGCTGGACGAGGACAAGGCAGGCACCTATTTTATCGTGACCACTACCGATGATGCGCTGACGGACGGCGTGCTCTCCCTGCGCAAGACCGTGACCTCCGGCGAGGATCTGGTAACGGCAGATGCACCGCTGGGCGTTTTGAACTGCCGCAGCGACGGCAGCGGCGGCAACTGGGTGGAGCTGAACGATAAGCGCTATTATATGGTGCTGGAGCCGCTGCAGGTGTATAACCGCAACGCGCCCTTTGCCGCCGAAAAGTGGTTTCTGGCGGGTACCATGGAACAGTCGGTGCTGCTGGCTTTTTCCAGCCGGGTGCGCGAGGTGCTGCTGACCACCATAGCGATCACGCTGGTGCTGAGCGTTTTGGGCAGCCTGCTGGTCTCGGCACGGCTGGCCAGACCCATCAACCGTTTGTACCGCGAGGTGATAGACGCGCAGGAGAAAAAGACCTTCCCCCGCCTGTCCCGCACCGCCATCCGGGAGGTGGACCGCTTTGCCGAGACCATTACCGAGCTGAACAAGGAGCTGGTGACCAACTCCACCAAGTTTTTGCGCATCATGGATATGGCCAGTGTGGAGATCGGCGGCTACGAGCTGCGCACCGACACCGGCAGCGTGTTTGTGACCGATAATTTCTTCTCCCTGCTGGGCAAGCCCGAGATGCAGGGCGAGCCGCTGAGCGTGCGCCGGTTCGAGGAGGTGCTCAAGGGCATCCGGGAAAAGAATCCCTGTGACCACACCGCCGAGGGCGACGAGCTGCTGACCATTCAGCAGCCGGACGGGGTGCGGTACATCATGCTGCGCAGCACCATCGAGGGGCACGCCAAGATCGGCCTTGCCGAGGACGTGACCGCCGCTGTGCTGGAACGGAAGCGCATCGAGCACGAGCGCGATCACGATATCCTGACCGGGCTGTACAACCGGCAGGCCTTCAACCGGGTGTGCACCGAGCTGTTTGCCGCGCCGGAGCGCATGGGCGTGGCGGCGCTGATGATGATGGACTTGGATAACCTCAAGCACATCAACGATACCTACGGCCACGACTGGGGCGACCAGTACATCCGCCGCACCGGTCAGTGCCTGCGGGACAATACCCCCGCCGGGACGGTGTGCGCCCGCCTTTCCGGCGATGAGTTCCTTGTGCTGTTCCACGGCTACCGCAGCCGGGACGCAGTGCGGGAAAAGATCGACTGCCTGACCAATGCCATGCGGCAGAGCGTGGCGCTGCTGCCCAGCGGCAACGCTTTGCACATCAGCCTTTCCGGCGGCATTGCGTGGTACCCGGACGACGGGCAGGACTGGGAGACTTTGAAAAAATACGCCGACTTTGCCATGTATCAGGTCAAGCATTCGGAGAAGGGCCGGGTGGAGGAGTTCGACATCGGGGTATACAACCGCGAAGCCTACGCCGAGCGCACCCGCAGGGAGTTCCGGCAGCTGCTCAGCAATGCGCAGGTGTTCTACTGCTTCCAGCCCATCTTCTCGGCGCGCAGCGGCAGGGTAGTCGCCTACGAGGCGCTGATGCGCTCCGACCTGCCCACCCTGCGCTCCCCGGCCACCATCATGAAGCTGGCGCGGGAGCAGGGGGCACTGTACGAGATCGAGCGCATCACCTTTACCAAGGCGCTGGAGACCTTCGACAGCCTGTGCCGGGCGGGCAGTGTGTCCGAGGATGCCATGCTCTTTGTCAACTCCATTGCCAACACCTGCCTGTCGCATGAGGACGGCAAATATATAAACAGCCATTGGCACGAGCTGTGCCACCGCATGGTCGTCGAGATCACCGAAGAGGAAGAAATCGACTACGAAGCACTGGAGAGAAAACGCAATGCACCGGGCTTTTCCGGGATGTTTGCACTGGACGATTACGGCAGCGGCTATTCCAACGAGAATACGCTATTGCAGCTTGCACCCCGGTTCGTCAAGGTGGATATTACCATCATCCGTGGCATCGACACCTCGCCGGACAAGCAGCAGATCCTGCGCAATGTGGTGGCTTACGCCCACCCCCGCAGCATGAAGATCGTTGCCAAGGGCGTGGAGACCGCCGCCGAGCTGCGCACGGTCATCGAGCTGGGCGCAGACCTTTTGCAGGGCTATTTTCTGGCACGCCCGGCCATTGCGCCGGGGGATATCGCGCCGGAAGCAGCGGGGATCATTCAGGAGTTGCAGCGCCGGAAAAAAGACTGAAATATATGCCCTCCCGGGCGCTGCGGCGCTGGGAGGGTTTTTGCAACGGAGGTAGAAAAATATGGTACAGGTGGATCTCATCACCGGCTTTTTGGGCGCAGGCAAGACCACCTTTCTGCGCCGCTATGTGCGGTATCTGGTACAGCAGGGGCATAAGGTGTGCATTCTGGAAAACGACTTTGGCGCGGTGAACGTGGACGCCATGCTGGTGCAGGAGGTGCTGGGCCCCGGCTGTGATGTGGAGACCATCAGCGGCGGCTGCGACTGCGACACCCACCAGCGCCGGATGCGCACCAAGCTCATCGCCATGGCCATGCGCGGTTTTGACCGGGTGGTGGTGGAGCCCAGCGGCATCTTTGATGTGGACGAGTTTTTCGATATCCTGCGGGACGACCCGCTGGACCGGTGGTATCAGCTGGGCAGCGTCATTGCCGTTGTGGACGCCCTTCTGCCGGAAACGCTTTCGCCGCAGGCAGAGTACCTGCTGGCGTCCGAGACCATGAACGCGGGCTGCGTGCTGCTGAGCCGCGCCCAGCTGGCAGCGCCCGCCCAGTGCGCTGCCGCCGCTGCCCACTTGGAGCGTGCATTGGAAGCCGCAAAATCCTCCTGCCGCTTTGCGCCAGGGGAGATCCTTGCCAAGGACTGGGACGCCCTGACCGATGCCGACCTTGCCGCCCTTGCCGCCTGCGGCTACCGGCAGGCCAGCTGCGAAAAGCTGCATTTTGACCAGCACGCGGCCTTTACCTCCCTTTGCTTTCTGGAACTGCACCTCACCCCACAGCAGCTGCAGGCCGCCGCACAGCGGCTGTTCGCAGCGCCCGAGTGCGGGCGGGTGCTGCGGGTCAAGGGCTTTGCGCCCGCCCCGGCAGGTGGCTGGCTGGAGCTGAACGCCACCGCCGCCGGCTGCACCCTTGCGCCCATCCCGCAGGGGCAGGAGGTAGTCATCGTCATCGGCGAGGCACTGGATAAAGCCGCCATTGAAGCAAAATTGAAGGGGTGAAAGGCAGTTTTCCCCCATAACAAAACGCATTGTGGAAAAACAGGAGGGACTATCATGCAGGAAGTACGCGCAGCCGTTATTGGCACCGGGGTCATGGGGCGCAAGTATGCCCAGATGATCGCAGAAGGAAAGGCGGGCGCATTGCGCCTGACCGCCGTGGTCTGCCGCAGCGCTGGGGCGCAGCAGTGGGCAAAGGATACCCTGCCGGATACGGTGCGGGTGTGCCCCAGCGCCGAGGCGCTGTACGATTATGCAGAAGAGTTTGACGCCGTGCTGGTGGTCACCCCGCACAAGACCCACCCGGCGCTGGTGATGCAGGCTTTTGCCCACGGCAAGCACGTTCTGTGCGACAAGCCCAGCGCAAACGCGCTGGCACCGGCACTGGAAATGAACCGCGCCGCCGAAAAAAGCGGCCTTGTTTTTGCCATGATGTTCCATCAGCGCCGCTACAAAAAGTATATGCGGCTTAAAAAATTACTGGATGATGGGGCATTGGGCGAGATCAAGCGGGTGCAGCTGGAAAACAGCCGCTACTTCCGCACATGGATGTACCACCGCTCCGGCAGCTGGCGTTCCAGCTGGGCAGGGGAGGGCGGCGGCGCGCTGCTCAATCAGGGCCAGCACATTCTGGATATCTGGCAGTGGCTGTTCGGGATGCCGACCAGTATTTATGCCGTGATACCCTACGGGAAGTATAACGATTTCATGGTGGACGATGAAGCCACCCTGCTCATGGAGTACCCGCAGCAGCGCACGGCAACCTTTATTCTTTCCACCGGCGAGGGCAGCTACACCGAGCGGTTGGAGATCGTGGGCACCAAGGGCACCGCCCTGCTGGAAAAGGACACCCTCACCCTGCACACCTACACGCCGGACACCGAGACCTACCGCCGTACCGCCGACTGCACCGAGCGCCAGCAGCTTACCGAGACCACCACCACCGAGCAGTTCGCGCCGCAGGCAGAGCCTTACCCGGAGATGCTGGCAAACTTTGCGGACGCCATCCTGCACGGCACGCCCCTGACCGCTCCCGGCGTGGAGGGCGTGCGGGCGCTGGAATTGACCGATGCGGCTTACCTGTCCGCATGGCTGGGGGAGAAGCTTACCCTGCCGCTGGACGCAGACCGGTTTGAACAGGAACTGCAAAAGCATATTCAGGAGGAACAGAAAAATGGCTAAGCTGCGGTTTGTAGTAGGCTCCGGCTGGCGGTCGCTGTTTTACTGGCGTATCGCGCAGGCGCTGCCGGAGCGGTTCGCGCTGTGCGCCATGCTTTGCCGCACCGAGGAAAAGGCCGAAAAAATGCACCGGGAGTACGGCGTGCCGGTAAGCACCTCGGCGGAGCAGTGCATTGCCCTGCACCCGGATTTCGTGGTGGTGGCAGTGAATAAAGCGTCCATCGCCGCCGTCAGCACCGAATGGCTTGCCCGGGGCTTTGCCGTGCTGTGCGAGACCCCGGCGGCGCTGGAGGAGGACGCATTGCGCGCCCTCTGGCAGCTGCACCGGCAGGGCGCAAAGCTGCAGGTTGCAGAACAGTACTGGCTGTACCCCACGCTGGCAAAACGGCTGGCAGCAGTGCGCAGCGGCGCACTGGGCACGCCGCAGTTTGCCCGGCTGTCGGTGGCGCACGGCTACCACGCGGTCAGTCTGGCGCGGCAGTTCCTGAACGCCGGCCAGCAGCCGGTGCGGGTGACCGGACGCAGCTGGACGGAAAAGATCATCGAAACGGATTCCCGCTGGGGCGCGGTGCATAACGGCGCACTGGTGGAAAAGACCTTGCAGCAGCACACGCTGGAATTTGCAGGCGGCGGCACAGCGTTTCTGGATTTTAACGGCGTGCAGTACCACTCCTATCTGCGCAGCACCCACACCAGTGTGCAGGGAGAGCGGGGCGAAGTGTTCGACGACACCCTGCGCTGTCTGGATGCCGCCGGGGAGCCGGTGTGCCGTCAACTGACCCCGCTGCCCGACCCGCTGGCAGCAACCGCCGCGCAGGCAGGGCTGAACGAGGACGAAACCGCCATCGCCTGTTTTCTGGACAGGATGCAGGGCTATCTTGCCGGCGGGGCAGAGGTGTATCCGCTGGCAGACGCCTTGCAGGATGCCTACCTTGCCCTGCTGATGGAGCGCGCCCTTGCCGTCCCCGGTCAGTCGGTGGAAAGCACCCCGCAGCCGTGGAATACAGAAGAAAAATAAAAAAGGCTCAGAAGCGCCGACAGGTGCTTCTGGGCCTTTTCCGTGAAAACGGGACAGCGGAGCGTCCGCAGACGCTCCGCTGTCCCAAAATTATAAATGCTTTTCCGCTAAAAATGCCCAGAGCAACGCGGAGGGCATTCAAAACGTTATACCCTCAAAAGGGGCGCAGGATCACATCAGGTCGATCAGCGCTTCCACCTCGTCCATGCGGGTAGCCCAGCTGGTGGCGATGCGCACCACGGTGTGGGTGTCGTCGAACTTCTCCCAGAAGCCGAACTTTGCCTTGCCTTCCAGCGCAGCCAGCTGGGCGTTTTCCAGCACAAGGAAGATCTGGTTGGTAGGGGAGTCCATAAAGAAGCGATAGCCCTTTGCCGCAAACCCGGCCTTCAGGCGGTTGGCGGTGGCAATAGCGTTTTTGCTGATGGAGAAATACAGGCCATCGGTGAACAGCACGTCAAACTGGATGCCCAGCAGCCGCCCCTTTGCCAGCAGTGCGCCCTGCTGCTTGACCATGGTCATAAAATGCGCCGGTGCGCCGTGGGGGAACACCACAGCCTCGCCGCACAGCGCACCCACCTTGGTGCCGCCGATGTAGAACACATCGGTCAGCCGGGCAAGGTCGGCCAGCGTCACGTCCGTGCCCTCGGCAGCCAGACCATAGCCCAGCCGTGCACCATCGAGGAACAGCGGCATCTTGTACTCCTGACACACAGCGTGCAGAGCTTCCAGCTCCGCCTTGGTGTACAGGGTGCCATACTCGGTGGGGTGGGAGATGTACACCATGCCGGGGAACACCATGTGGTCGTGGTTGTCGTCGGCGTAGAAGGTGGCCACCAGTGCCCGCAGCTCGGCGGCGTCCAGCTTGCCGTTGTGCTGGGGCAGGGTGATGACCTTGTGACCGGTGTACTCGATGGCACCTGCCTCGTGCCCGGCTACATGGCCGGTGGCAGCAGCCACCACGCCCTGCCACCGCTGCAGCATGGACGCGATGACGATGGCGTTGCTCTGGGTGCCGCCGGAAATGAACTGCACATCGGCCTCCGGGCAGGCGCAGGCGGCGCGGATCTTCTCCCGGGCGCTGGCGCAGTAGGGGTCGGTGCCGTAGCCGGAGACCTTTTCAAAGTTGGTCTCGGTCAGCTTTTGCAGAATGGCGGGGTGTGCACCCTCGCAGTAGTCGTTTTCAAAATACAGCATGGCAAAACGCTCCTCTATATAATTGTAAGAAAACAGTACCTCTATTCTACATCGCTGTGTAAACCCTGTCAAACCCAAAACGGTGCACGGCGCACGCAAGGCACCGCAAAAACGCCTGCACAGTAACAGCCGCGCTGTCTGCAAAAAATGCGAAAGTATGATCCTTTCCAAAAAGATGAAAAGTTTTTCAAAAAAATGCTTGACAATTCTGCTGCATCTGGTATAATAACTATCGTTCCCGGCGCCACGGCGCAGGAACACAACAGAATATGCGGATATGGCGGAATTGGCAGACGCGTTAGATTCAGGTTCTA
>OKRY01003038.1_pt1 | contig 12668 bp, 15 predicted proteins | sample 1601121 | NCBI WGS metagenome assembly OKRY01 (sample SAMEA3541546, study PRJEB24748) | human gut metagenome | biome: human gut; feature: human-associated habitat; material: faeces | place: China | collected 2012
ATGATGCGGGTTATGAAACGATGTACCTGGATGGCGACACGCGGTACTCCTGCTCAGAATAGCCGCCGGAATTTCTGCCGCCGCGCTTTAAGAGGCTGAGGGGCGGATAGACATATTCCTTCTTCGGTTCCTCTTCCGTTTCCTGAATCTGCTGTTCCACAGTCGCTTCACTGTCTGCAGTTTCTGCTTCTTTCTTCGCTGCTGCCGCTTTCTTTGCAGACTCCAGCTTCTTCTGAAGAGCCTCGGTATCGGTATCGATCACCTTGCCGCCGGCTGTTACCACATGCTTGTTCCCTTCCGGGATTGCGAAATCGGTGTTCTGCTCCGTCTTAACGGTGTAAGCCACATCCGGCTCTGGAAGATACTCCTCCGGGGCTGCCTCCTGCCATGCAGGCTCCTGCGGCCGGGTATATGTACACTCCTCATGTTCTGCTTTTGCAGGCTCATCCCACGGAGCCTCATCCTGAATCTGCTCCGGTTCCTGCTGATGCCCTGACAGCACTGTCTGATCATGCGCCGGATTCACCGCGGATTCTTCATCCAGTCTTCTGGCACCGCCGGTAAAAACCTCCCCCGCCTGCTCAAACTGTCCAAAACCGGACTCTGTCAGGCGCTTTGCCGCTGCCTCCAGATCATAGTCATCTTCCGGCATGGTAATACTGCCTGTAAAAATATCCGACAGATCCGGTTCCATGGCTTCCTCCGGAGACAGGCGCCGCCCGCGCGATGTTCCGGGAGCCGGAGCCTCCTCTGACGCCTCATCCGCAGCCTGACTGCCGGTGGTTTCATCCCCGGTATCAGACCTGGTAAGCCTACCAGTGATTATCTGAACAAGATTCTGAATTATATCGTATTCATCGGTGCGATTGGCCTGATCATTGTATCTGTGATCCCGTATTTCTTTAACGGTGTGTTCGGCGCAAGTGTATCCTTCGGCGGTACCAGCCTGATCATTATCGTAAGCGTAGTACTGGAGACCATGAAGCAGGTAGAATCTCAGATGCTCGTTCGCAACTACAAGGGATTCCTGGAAGATTAGTAGCATAACAGTAACCGGATGGTTTGTAATCATCCGGTTATTTTTGCATTATTGTATTATAGGAAAATGTATTGCAAAAAAGCCGCATAAAAGTTAAAATGTAAATGTTGGACTGTATTTGTAGCTTATCTATAGAAAGAGCAGAGCCTGTAGCAACAGGCAGATAGGAGCAAAGATGAAAATTATCATGTTAGGCGCACCCGGCGCAGGTAAAGGTACCCAGGCAAAGATGATCGCTGAAAAGTACGGAATCCCTCATGTATCCACAGGCGATATTTTCCGTGCAAATATCAAGAACGGAACCGAACTTGGTATGGAAGCAAAGAAATACATGGATCAGGGACAGCTGGTTCCCGATGAACTGACTGTTAAGATCCTCTTAGACAGAGTAGCACAGGATGATTGCAAGAACGGTTATGTACTGGATGGATTCCCCAGAACCATTCCTCAGGCAGAAGTACTGGACAAGGCACTGACTGAGCTGGGAGATGCCATTGATTTTGCAATCGATGTAAATGTTCCCGATGAGAATATCGTGAAGAGAATGTCCGGCAGACGTGCATGCCTGTCCTGCGGCGCAACCTATCACATTGAGCATATTCCTCCCAAGAAGGAAGGCATCTGTGACAAGTGCGGACAGGAACTGGTACTGCGTGACGATGATAAGCCTGAGACCGTACTGAACCGTCTGAAAGTTTATCATGACCAGACCCAGCCTCTGATCGAATTCTATACCAAGAAAAATGTATTAAAGACCGTAGACGGCACCAAGGATATGAAGGAAGTATTCGCAGATATCGTAGCAATTCTTGGCTAGGAAAAGTCCGGATCACTGATCAGCAGCAGTAAGGTCCGGAACAGAAAGGTGAATAAAATGGCAGTAACTATCAAATCACAGCGTGAAATTGAGTTGATGAGAGAATCTTGTAAGATTCTGGCGGATGTATTCAGCGAGATGGAGAAGGCAGTACACCCCGGGGTATCCACTCTGGATATCAATAACCTGGGAGAGAAACTGATCCGTGCCCATGGCTGCATTCCCAACTTCTTAAATTACAACGGATATCCGGCATCTATCTGTGTATCCGTGAATGATGAAGTCGTACATGGTATACCTCACAAGGATCATATTCTTCACGAAGGTGATATTGTAAGTCTGGATGCAGGACTGATTTATAAAGGATACCATTCCGATATGGCACGTACTTTCCCGGTAGGGCAGGTAAGCGAGGAAGCAAGACTTCTGATGGAGAGGACCAAAGGAAGCTTTTTTGCAGGAATAGAGATGGCAAAGGCAGGCAATCATCTGTATGATATCTCCAATGCCATTGATGCCTATATCAGGCCTTTTGGCTACGGAATCGTAAGAGATCTGGTAGGTCACGGCATTGGTACCAGCTTACATGAGGATCCCCAGATCCCCAACTTCGCACAGCATAGACGTGGACTGAAGCTTCAGGCCGGTATGACGTTGGCAATCGAGCCCATGATCAATATCGGAAGACCGGATGTGGCATGGCTGGACGATGATTGGACTGTAGTTACCGAGGATGGATCCCTGTCTGCACATTATGAGAATACCATCCTGATCACAGACGGTGAGCCGGAGATCCTGACCATGTATTAAGGAACGGGTAACGGCAGACCCGGAGAAGAAAGGTAAGATTTTGATATGTTAGGAGAATTTGCAACTTCAAAGGCCGGACACGATAAGGACAGACTGTACATGATCGTCGGTGAAGAGGAAGAATGGGTCTATCTGTGTGACGGAAGGCTGCGCGGTGTGGAACATCCGAAGAAGAAAAAGAAAAAACATATCCAGATCATACATTCTTCGGCAGAGGATGCGTTGATACAAAGCATGCAACAGAACCTTCCGGGGGAGAAAGACGAGATCAACAGACGAATCTGTAAGACCCTGGAAGCGTATCTGTGTAATAAGTAATATAAAGCAGTAAAAGTAGTAAAGAGTAGAAAGCTATGGAGGAAATTTATGTCTAAAAGTGATGTAATCGAAATCGAAGGAACCGTTGTGGAGAAGCTTCCCAATACCATGTTCCGTGTAGAACTGGAAAACGGACACAGAGTACTGGCTACCATCAGTGGTAAGCTTCGTCAGAACTTCATCCGTATCCTTCCCGGAGATAAGGTAACACTGGAACTGTCTCCCTACGATCTGAGCAAGGGACGTATCATCTGGAGAGATAAGTAAATACCATCTGGAGAGAAAATAGCTATGGCTAAAAAAATACGTAACTTTGCTGCCATTCTGGCGGTCAGTGCGGTAGTGGGAACGATACTGTTAGTACTGGTATTCTTGCTTCCGGTAGGACCTATGAGAAAGAATGTGGAGAAAAGTGTCGGGGATATGCTGAAGACCGGAGACGAGATACCGGAAGATGCATTTTCGCAGTACCTGTGGAAAAACAGAGAGACCTACACCGATGCTATTATGGTGCAGAATGCCATAGAGAGATTGCCGGACAAAAATGCCTACGAACACGCTATGTGGATGTACCACTATGATCTGGAAGAGGATGTATGGACACCGGAGGATTCTCTCAAATCCTTCTGTGAATCCCATGAGAACGTCAATAACATGTATCTCCACATTTATGCGAGATACTGGCACGGCTATCTTTTATATTTAAAGCCGCTCTTACTGTTATTTTCCTGGCAGCACGTGGTATGGCTGGAGCTGGCGGTGCAGATCGCGCTTATGATCTGGGTGCTGGTTACGGCAATCCAAAAGCAAAATGCAGGTGTTGCGGTCGTGACTCTGGGAAGTTTCCTGTTTATGAAGCCGGTGCTGGTTCTTGTATCACTGACCATGTCAGTGTGCTGGATCTTGACGCTTCTGGCGGTGGAATACATGCTGTTACATCATGACAGACTGCACGAAAAAGGACAATATCCGGAATTCTTCCTGATCGTGGGAATTCTGACGTCTTATTTTGATTTTCTGACGTATCCCATCGTTACTTTGGGAATTCCTCTGTGCTGTTACTTCTTATTAGAGAGGGATCGCCTGTGGAATAATATCAAAAGACTGACCGGCTTCAGTGTAAGCTGGGCAATCGGTTATGCCGGAATGTGGGCAGCAAAATGGGTCATTGCAGATCTGACATTACATACCGGTACGATCAAGGATGCTATCTGGTCCATTATCGGCCGTACCGAAGCTATTGGCGGCAGACCCCGGATGAACGGGGGGTTCTATGTCATCGGACTGAATCTTCAGGAATATCCGGCCTATATTGGAATTGCTGCAGGAGTGCTGGCAGCGATAGCGATAGGAATGCTTGTGATGATAATCGTCACGGGCAAATGGAAGGAAATATTTGCACAGCTGGTTCCCGTAGTACTCACAGCTGCAATTCCCTTCGTCTGGATCATTGCAGTACAACATCATTCAGCATTGCATGCGAGATTTACCTTCCGAATTTTAAGTGTTGCAGCGGCTGCGGCTATCACTTTTATCGTTTTGAATGTAAAGCAGGCAAAAAAACAACAAAAAAGTCAAAAAATATTAAAAAAAGCGCAATAATACGCTTGCAAAGGAAAGACCGTCATGCTATAATGTAAGACGGTCTTTTTTGAAAGGAGGGTTTAACATGAAAGTTAGATCATCAGTAAAACCGATTTGCGAAAAGTGCAAAATCATCAAGAGAAAAGGACGCATCAGAGTAATCTGTGAGAATCCGAAGCACAAACAGAGACAGGGATAATCACCGCTTGATCGTCATTTGATCAGGTATGTGAGTTCTTGTCCGGTTATTATGTGCGGCTGAATTGATCATTATCAAAAATATCAATTTTCATAATAGATTTGGATAGAGCTTACGGGAGATTACTTGTTGATACCATGACGAAAAGATTTTCTAAAATTATCGTCGTGGAAAGATCGGATCGTGTCCGATTGGGTGAGAACCCCAATCAATTAGTAACTATTGAGCGTACAACTAACAGACCAAACGTACGCACGCACAACGAAAGTTGTGAGCGCAGAAATGTTGCGCAAAGCGTAAGAGATTACGCAGGAAAATGGAGGAAACGTAAATGGCTCGTATCGCAGGTGTAGACTTACCTAGAGAAAAACGAATTGAGATCGGTTTGACCTATATCTATGGAATAGGCAGACCTACTGCTGACAAGCTGTTAGCAGAAGCAGGTGTAAATCCTGATACCAGAGTGAGAGATATTACCGATGATGAGGTAAAGAAGATCAGTGAAGCTATCGAAAAGCTTGGCGTTATGGTAGAAGGTGATCTGAGAAGAGAAATCGCTCTGAATATCAAGAGACTTCAGGAAATCGGCTGCTATCGTGGTATTCGTCATCGTAAAGGACTTCCTGTTCGTGGTCAGAAGACTAAGACCAACGCAAGAACTCGTAAGGGACCTAAGCGCACGGTGGCAAATAAGAAGAAGTAATTGAGATCAAAATGTAACTGTGAGAGGGAAGCAAATGTAAGCATCCCCAGGAAATGAGAAAGTAGGTTAGTTTAAAATGGCTAAAAAAGTTGCAAAGAAAGTAACAAAAAAGCGTGTAAGAAAAAACGTTGAACGCGGACAGGCACATATTCAGTCTTCTTTTAACAATACAATCGTAACGTTAACAGATGCTGAAGGTAATGCTCTTAGCTGGGCAAGTGCCGGTGGTCTTGGTTTTAGAGGTTCAAAGAAATCTACTCCATATGCTGCACAGATGGCTGCTGAAACAGCAACAAAGGCTGCTCTTGTTCACGGATTAAAGTCCGTTGACGTATTCGTAAAGGGTCCTGGTTCAGGACGTGAAGCAGCAATCAGAGCTCTGTCTGCAAGTGGACTGGATGTCTTAAGCATTTGTGATGTAACTCCTGTACCTCACAATGGATGCCGTCCTCCTAAGCGTCGTCGCGTTTAGTGAGAAATCGTCAGAAGACGAAACAATTAATTTTAATGAAGTAACATTAGAACAAGTTGGATGAAAGTGCCGCATTGCGGCACTGTAAACAACCCTCGGAAGTCACTTCCGAAGTATAAAGAAGGGAAAATAAAAAAATGGCAGTAAATCGTGTACCTGTACTGAAAAGATGTAGAGCCCTTGGCCTTGAGCCTTCTTACCTGGGCTATGACAAGAAGTCTAACAGAACCTCTGCAAGAGCAGGCAAAAAGGTATCTGAGTACGGACTTCAGTTAAGAGAAAAGCAGAAGGCTAAGTTCATCTATGGCGTTCTGGAGAAGCCTTTCCGCAACTACTATGAGAAGGCTGATAGAATGAAGGGCATGACCGGTGAGAACCTGATGACCCTGTTAGAGAGCAGACTGGACAATGTAGTGTTCAGAATGGGTTTTGCAAGAACCAGAAGAGAAGCACCGCCTTTACGGTCGCCAACATCGCAGCCCATCTGCTGGCCTGGGTCGTGGTGGCCCCGGTGCTGGATATCCTGATCTACGCCGAGCCGGCCAAGAAGGTCTTTGCACAGGGTGCCTTTGCCGCTGTGTCCAACATCATCACCGCTGTGGTGGTGGGCGGCCTGCTGGTGCTGGCCTACACCAGGACCATCGCCAAGAAGGGCTCTCTCGACCAGGAGTGATCCCGGCCGGAGCGATCCTGGATGGAACCCGCAGCCTTTCCCTCGGCCATCCGCCGGAGGAAAGGCTTTTTGTTTGAACAGCTGAGGTAATTTGCCCATGGCAGAACGTAACGAACCCATCATCTCGTTCCGAGATTTCTCGTTCCAGTACCGCGCCCAGAAGCGTCCCACGCTGACCGGCATCGACCTGGACATCTATCCGGGGGAGCGTGTGCTCATCGCAGGCCCGTCCGGCAGCGGCAAAAGCACGCTGGCGGGCTGCATCAACGGCCTGAACCCCTTTTCGAACCCCGGCGTGTGCACCGGCACCCTGACCGTGGACGGCGTGGATGCGCCGCACAGCAGCATCTTTGAGCTGTCGGCCCATGTGGGCACGGTATTGCAGGACCCGGATGGCCAGTTCATTGGCCTGACCGTGGGCGAGGACATCGCCTTTGCGCTGGAAAACAGCTGTATGCCGCAGGAGGAGATGCACACCATCACCCGCCGCGCTGCGGAGCTGGTGGGCATCGAGAACCACCTCGGCTATGCACCGCATGAGCTTTCCGGCGGGCAGAAGCAGCGGGTCAGTCTGGCGGGCGTTATGGTGGATCAGGTCAGGATCCTGCTCTTCGACGAGCCGCTGGCCAACCTGGACCCGGCCACCGGCAAGCAGACCATGGAGCTCATCGACGAGATCCAGAAAAAGACCGACACCACTGTGCTCATCATCGAGCATCGGCTGGAGGACGTCCTCTGGCGGAGCGTGGACCGCATCGTCCTCGTGAACGAGGGCAGAATTCTGGCCGACCTCCGCCCGGACGAGCTGCTTTCCACCTCCCTGCTGACCGAAAACGGCATCCGGGAGCCGCTCTACCTGACCGCTCTGCGCTATGCGGGCGTGGACATCACCCCGGAAAAGCACCCGTCGCATGTGGATAGCCTCGTCCTGAACGAAGCCGACACCACGGCCCTGCGGAACTGGTTCACCGCCTATCCGCAGCCGGAAGCTGCCCCGGCCCCGGAACCGCTGCTGGAAGTGCGGGACCTGTGCTTTGGTTACCAGAAGGGGCAGGCGACCCTGAAGAATGTCCGGTTCTCCATCGGCAAAGGGGAGATGGTCAGCATCGTGGGCCGGAACGGCGCGGGCAAATCCACGCTGTCCAAGCTCATCTGCGGCTTCGAGACGCCGGATGCGGGCGCGATCTTCCTCAACGGCAGATCGCTGGCCGAGGAGAACATCCGCCGCCGTGCCCAGCACATCGGCTATGTGATGCAGAACCCCAACCAGATGATCTCCAAGACCATGATCTACGACGAAGTGGCACTGGGCCTGCAGCGCTCCGGCCTGACCGAAGCGCAGATCCGGGAAAAGGTGGAGCAGACGCTCAAGATCTGCGGGCTGTATCCTTTCCGGAACTGGCCGGTGTCGGCGCTGAGCTTCGGCCAGAAAAAGCGTGTCACCATCGCAAGCGTACTGGCGCTGGACCCGGAGCTCATCCTGCTGGACGAGCCTACGGCGGGCCAGGATTTCCGCCACTACACCGACATCATGGAGTTCCTGCGGGGGCTGAACGCCCAGGGCGTCACGGTCGTGATGATCACCCACGACATGCACCTGATGCTCGAATACACCCAGCGGGCGCTGGTCTTCTGCGACGGTGTACTCATTGCGGACCGCAGCCCGGCGGGCGTTCTGTGCGACCCCGCCCTCATCCGGCAGGCCGCACTGAAGGAGACAAGCCTCTACACGCTGGCCAACCGCTGCGGCATTGCGCCCGCGCAGGAATTTGTGGAGCGCTTCATCGCGCAGGACCGGGAGGTGCGGGAACATGGCCGCTAAAACTGTTTTGAATTATCTCCCGCGGGAGAGCGTCGTTCACAAGCTCACCGGCACCACCAAGCTGGCGTTCTTTCTGCTGTTCACCTTTGCCAGCATGATCACCTACAACACCTGGGTTCTGCTGGTGCTGCTGGCGGTCAGCCTAGCCGCGTTCAAGCTGAGCCGGATCAGGTTCCGCGAGGTGCGGTTCATGCTGGTGTTCATGCTGGTGTTCCTGCTGCTGAACAACCTGTTCATCTTCCTGTTCGACCCCGACCAGGGCACGACGCTGTACGGCACCCGCACGGTGCTGTGCCACCTGTTCTGGCGGTACGATGTCACGGCCGAACAGCTGTTTTATATGTTCAATATCTCGCTGAAATACTTCGTGGCGCTGCCGGTGGCGATCCTGTTCATCTCGGCTACCGACCCCAGTGAGTTTGCGGCAAGTTTGAACAGCATCGGTGTATCGTATAAAATTGGTTACTCGGTGGCTATTGCGCTGCGTTATATCCCGGACATTCAGCGCGATTATCACAGCATCAGCCAGGCCCAGCAGGCCCGCGGCGTGGAGCTTGGCAGAAAGGAACCCTTCTTCAAGCGGCTCAAAAACTCCGTCAACATCCTGCTGCCGCTCATCCTGACCAGCCTGAACCGCATCGACACCATCTCCAACGCGATGGAGCTGCGCGGCTTTGGCAAAATGAACAAGCGCACCTGGTATACCCAGCGGCCTTTCGTCCGCTGCGATCTCATCGCGCTGGGTGTCGGGGTGCTCCTGCTGCTCCTCAGCCTCACCGTGACCATCCGGTTCGGGCGGTTCTACAATCCGTTTGTGTAAAAAGCAGGCGGCTGGCTCATTGCCACCCTGGTGGCGAATGCGGTATAATCTTTGCAAGAATCACCGTAGAAAACAACCGTTTCATCCTGGTTATTCCAAGGCAGTGCGGGCAGTGCGCACAAGATAATCCATGGCCTCCACCGGGTATTGCCCCGCGGCAGTCTCCCCGGTGAGCATCACGCTGGAAGCACCGTCTGACACGGCGTTGTAGATGTCGCTGACCTCAGCGCGGGTGGGTACCGCCCGGCTGCACATACTGTCCAGCATCTGGGTCACCACCATAAAGGGCACCCCGGCAGACCGGCAGACCGCCGAAAGCTGTTTCTGGCACCGGGGCAGTTCCCACAGGGGCATGGCGTTGCCGAGGTCCCCGCGGGCAATGACCACTTCATCCACAAGAGGCAGGAACTCCGGCAGGGCCTGCACCCCCGCAAGGTTCTCGATCTTGGCAAAAATGCGGATCTGCCCGGCCCCGGCCTGTTCCAGCGCCTGGCGCAGGGTGCGGATGTCCTCGGCCCCCCGCACGAAGGGCAGCATCACCCCGGTAACGCCGCAGGCTCCCGCCAGCTGCAGGTTTTGCAGGTCTGCCTCCGTCAACGTGGGGGAGGCTACCGCCAGCCCCGGTGCCGCAAGGCTTTTGCGGCTTTGCAGAGTGCCGCCCCGCACCACGGTACACTGCAGGGCCGCGCCGTCGGCTCCGGCAACCTGCACAAGGAGCCTGCCGTCGTCCAGCAGGAGGTTCTGGCCCGGCCGGGCCGCCTGCACCAGCGCCGCCGGGCAGGGAACACCCCCTTGCCCCAGCCGGAGGCTCTGCCCCGGTTCCAGCACAAGGGGCTGGGCCAGTGTGCCGATGCGCAGCTCCGGCCCCTGCAGGTCGATGAGCAGCTGGGGGATGCCCACGGCGTGGATCATGTCCAGCCAGTCTTTGTGGGCCGAAAGGGGCCCGTGGGAAAGGTTCATGCGGATGCCCGTCATGCCAGCTTCCACCATGCGCTGCAAGGTCTCCGGCTGGGCACAGGCGGGGCCGATGGTGCCATAAAATTCCAAAAGATCACCCGATTTCGTTTTTTCTTATTGTAACATGGAACCAGGCCGTTGAAAAGTGGTGTTGTACAATAAAAGTTGACACAGGGAACTCAAAGAGCCAATATCTGTCAACTGATATTGACAAGATCAAAATGAGATAGACTTCCCCGAAAGGGGGCCTATCTCATTTTTTGTTGTAAGCTGAAACTGAGAGGTCGAGACCTTTGCGGCCCTGCGGGCGGGCGACCCCACGGCGCGGGAAACGCTCATCCGGCACAATCTGCGGCTGGTGGTGCATGTGGCGAAAAAATACTACGCCCAGCCCAGCGACCAGGAAGACCTGATCTCCATCGGGACCATCGGCCTGATGAAGGCGGTGGATACCTTCGACTCTACCCGGAAGGCGCGGTTCTCAACCTATGCGAGCCGCTGCATTGAAAATGAACTTCGGATGCACTTCCGGAGGGAGCGGAAAAGCGGGACCACCGTGTCGTTGCAGGAAACGCTGGAGGCGGGCAAGGACGACACGGCACTGACCCTCTCGGACGTGCTGCAGGACGGCTTCTGCATGGAGGACAGCTGTGAGCAGCAGGACGAGGCCCGGCGGCTGCGGCAGCTCATCGAAGGGCTGCCGGCGCGGGAACGGAAGCTGATCCTGCTGCGGTATGGCCTGGCCGGTCAACCGCCGCTGACCCAGCTGGAGACCGCAAAGCTGCTGCAGATCAGCCGGAGCTATGTTTCCCGCCTGGAGACCCACGCGCTGGAACTGCTGCGGGAAGGGTGGGGCGGATGCCGGTAAAAATTTTGACCTTCATCGCGGAGTGCTTTCACACCGAAGCAAAAAACTCCGCCTGGAACGCATCCAGTTCCTCAAACCGGTACAGGCGGTTCAGCGCCTCCACCAGCTCCTTTTTTGAGAGGCGGGGCGGCAGGCCCAGGGCGTTGAGCAACGCGTATTTCCGCTCGGCGCTGCCCGGTGTGCCGGAGAGCCCCCAATCGTAGAGATCTGCATAGGTGATGGCCCGGCCCTCCGGGCGGGGGGCAGCTGCGCCAGCCTCGGCACCGAGGGCGTCTTTGAGCGCCTGCAGCACGATGGCGTCGTCCACGCCCTCCACGCCGAGCAGACCCTCTTTGCCGGGCTGCGGCTTCCGCTTTTCCTTGCCGTGGATGGCGGGCACGTAGGCCTGCACCACGTGTTCGGCCCCCACCAGATTGGTGATGTAGGTGCGGATGCGGAACCCGGCGGCGTCCGAATCCGTGAACAGGATGAGCCCGTTTTTCTTTGCCAGCGCCTTGAACAGCTGCTGGCGCTTTTTATCCTTATAAATGCCGAATCCGTCGGTCAGAAGGATCAGCGCGTCCGTCAGGTGGGAAAGGCGTGCCGCATCGTATTTGCCTTCCACCACCAGCACCCGGTCGGTGTGGAGAAGTTCTCGTTCGCTCATCGTCCGCTCCCCGCCAGCGCCAGACGGCAGAGGGCCGCTTCCAGCAGCACCTCCGCGTCTACGGGCTGGCTTTTCAATGATCTGTCCAGATCCAGCAGGACCTGCAAGCAGGCTTCCAGCTGGCCGAGGGTGTAGTGGCTGGCGGTCTCGGCCGAGCGCTTGAGCCGGTAATCGCTGCCCTTGTAGCCGAACTCCTTGAAAACGGTGCTGTAGCTCTTGCGTCTGGTGCTGCCCAGCTTGACCCGGTAGAGGTCCACATAGCTGCCGATGAGTGCCGCCGTGATGGCGATGGGCTCCTGCTGCAGCCGGAGCAGAGCCTGTAATTTTTTGCAGGCCCCGGTGGCGTTTTTGGCCGTGATCATCCGGGTCATCTCGAAGACATCAGCCTCCAGGCTCACGGTGCCCATCTCGGCCACCATGGCCGCAGTGACGGTCTGGTAGCCGGAGAGGGCGCAGAGCTTGTCCACCTCGTTTTCCAGCAGGAAGGGGTCCTCGCCGCAGCGCTCCAGCAGGGCGGTGGCGGCGCCTTCGGGCAGGGTAGCACCCTGCGCTTTGGCCCGCTCGATCATCATCACCTTGAGTTCATAGGGCTTGGGTTTGGCCAGCTCTTCGGCATAGCCGAGCTTTTTGCAGACAGCGGTGAGCTTCTGCGCCCGCTTGCCGGTCTTGAGCTTGCCGCGCTCCAAGGGAAACACGCTGCCCAGCACGACGACGGCATTTTCGAGGCTGGAAAGCGTTTCGCACAGCGCATCCAGGTCTTTGTCGCTGTAGGCGGCGGGGTCCAGTTCGGGCAGGACCACTACGCGCCGGGTGCCGAAAAATGAGATGGTGCCCGCCGCCATGATGAGCTGTTCCAGCTCCGGGGCGGCACCGTCCAGCACGGTGGTTTCCTCGTCGCTGTCGGCCGAGAGCAGCCGCACGGCAGCCGCCACGGCCTGCC
>OKRY01003041.1_pt1 | contig 12664 bp, 5 predicted proteins | sample 1601121 | NCBI WGS metagenome assembly OKRY01 (sample SAMEA3541546, study PRJEB24748) | human gut metagenome | biome: human gut; feature: human-associated habitat; material: faeces | place: China | collected 2012
GGTAGAATAAGGCTTTCAGCGGTGTTTTGATAAATTTGACTGTCAAAGATGGGATATTAACCCATTCTGTCTAAAACCGCAAGAAAGTTTCACCATCAAGAAAGGGCAGGCTTACCATAGTCTCTCCCCTATGGCAGCCTGCCTTTCTTTTCATTTTAATACTTCAATAATTTACTGGATAAACAATGTATTGACATCCAGGGGCTCATCAATCATGCCGGACTCCAGCATAAAATCTGCGGTTTTCTGGAAGCCTTCCTTGTCATCGTCGCTGATGTCCAGGGAGAAATCGTAGTAGCCGTACATATCTTTGACAGCTTCCTCATCCAGATCCAGTTCCTTGGCCACGATACTTATGGTCTTGTCTGGATTCTCTTTCATGAAGTCCGCGATCTCCTGCTGGGACTTCTCAAGCTGTGCAATTACCTCCGGATGCTCATCATAGAACTTCTGAGTAGTTGCCACTGCGATAATGGCTTTGATGAGGCCCTCGCCGTCGATTACCTTGTGGCAGCCCTGCTTCTCTGCGTTGTAAGCAGCTGCGCCTGCCAGTAAAGCTACATCTACGCTGCCGCCGTCCAGACCGGCTTTTGCGTCCGGAATGCTCATATTCACGTAATTGACATCATCCAGGGTCATATCCGCCTGTGCCAGGTAAGATACTAACAGCTCATGCAGGTTGGTTCCGGTCGGGCCTGCAATGGTCTTGCCTTTTAAGCTCTCCGGGCTGGTTAAGGTGTCATCCTTGGAGTACATGCAGAATGCCTTCGGGGAACGGCTGTACATGTTTAATACCTTGATGTCAGCACCGTTTGCAGCGGACAGGATCACGGATGTTGCACCTACTGCGTAGAGAACCTGAACGTCGCCGGAAGCCAGAGCCTGTGTCTGGTCAGCGCCGGAAGTAAGCTCTGCGTACTCAACCGGAACGCCGAGCTCTTTTTCGAAGATTCCCTGGTCCTTTTCGAGCGGCTGCTTGATGGTCAGTTCCGGATAACGGGCGGCATACTTCTCCAGTTCCTCATCGGCCAGATACTTCGTCAGGGTCAGCTTGCCCCTCAGTCCCGAATGCCGGTCATCCACGGCACCCGTCTGTGTATACGTTCCGTAGTCGTAATACTTCTTCAGCAGGGTTCCGTCGTCTTCCCGGTCTATCTCCAGCACGAAGCGCTCCAGCTTGCCGCTGCCGTTCAGTCTGGCCTGGTGCAGGCGTTCCAGCATAGCGAACCCGTCGATGCCGGGGCAGTTGGTGTAGCGGTAGCCCCGCACATTATTGATCCCTTCCAGTATCAGGCCACTATCGGACAGCTTGGTCAGATATTCCAGGAACAGTTCCTCAATCGTGTCCGGCAGGCATAACTGCACAACGGGCGCACCGGTGGCCAGTTTCACACGGGTCAGCCCCGTACCCCTCACGTCCAGTTTCTTCAGGCGGCCCTGCCAGCTCAAGTCCAAAGTGGCCACATTCCCGTTGTCCCCGTTCCGGGCCAGCCGGTTGTTCCGCATGTTCACTTCTTCCAGAAGCAGCATACCATTGGTCGAAGCCATGAACGAGCCGTTCCGGTAACCGCTGGCTTTCTCCACGCTCATGTCGAGTTTTACCAGTGAGGTCAGCAGACCGAAGTTGAAGCCGATTGCGAACGCATCCTCGTGCCATACCAGCTCCTTGATTTTGGCTGCACCGATAATCTTCAGCGGGTCGTTCTCACCGAAGGCACGGGTCAGCTGCAGGGAATGGAGCACGTCCGCATCCACCACGCCGCTGTCGGCCTGCACGCCGTTGCTGGTGGAGAGCTGCACACGGTACGGGATGGTCAGCCGGTACTGCATCGGTTTCAGTTTATAAGCCTTGTCCAGCGATGCCGTACTCTGGTAGAACTGGGCACCCAGCGTGGATACATAGCCGTACTCCACCTGCTTCAGGTCATACCGGCGTTGGATGAAGTAGTTCCGGTGTGCTTTCAACGAACCCTTCAGACCGTAGATTTGCGGATAGGTCTGTTTGGCACCGTCAGCACCCACCGGCATTTCGTTCAGGAACGGGTAGATGTATTTGAAGATGCCGGACTTGTTATAGAGGCGTGAGCACCACTTCTTCATCTGTTCGGTATCGAAATGGTCAATGGCTTTCTGGATACTGAAGGCACTCATGAAGCTTGCGCCCCCGTTCCATCCGCTCACCATAATCTCCACAATCATGTCCCAGCAATTGGCCACGATGAGGTTCCACAGCCACGAGTTATGACCCTGCATCACATAAGCCCCGTCGCGCTTCGTCTGGCGGTTGTCGTCATACTTCCCGGTCAGGAACGACTTGTTGTCAGAACCGAGCTGGCAGTCGCCGTCATAATAGTCAATCGACCATTTCACACCGTCCCATGTGCGGATAAGCATGTTCTTCGCAAGCTGGTCCACGCCGAGGTTGAACTGCACGTACAGATAGTAGGCAATCAGGTGGGGAAGGTCGAAATACTTCGATGCCTCTTTCCTGAACGTATCGCTCTGCCACTTGGCGGTAGGGAACTTGTCGCCGTCGTCCTCATAGTCCACCCCCTCGAACGAATGGGATTCCGTGCTGTAAACCATGTTCCTGCCCGCAGGCGTTTCCTTTACGCACCGGTAGACGAAACTCATCATGCGGTCGGTGGCCTTGTACATCTTGTCGTACTTGTCACCGGTACCGAGGTGGTCTTTCAGGTTCGGTTCTTCCTCCGCGTCACCGCCTCCGTCCGACCAGAAGGTATCTTTCGGATGATTAAATTCCAGTCCTCCGTCAAAGTTGTAGTCCATGAAATCCTTATGCTCCGGTTCGGTACTCGGCAACCAGTGGAACAGGCACAGCGGATTGGAGTTGTTCAGCGTCTCGAAGCAGACGGGCAGGTACTGCTTGTGTCCTTCCTCGTCGGCTTCCAGGTAGTTCAGCGTGTCGCCCTCGCCCCATTTCTCGCCGCCGATGGTCTCATCCTGCCCGAAGATGGGGTAGCTGTCGCTCTTCTCGTTGTTCATGTTGTACTGGCCGTAATAGGTCAGGTCTTCGTCGGCACTCTTCGCTACGAACAGGTCGCACGGCAGGCCGTCGATGGCCGAACGGTAATCATCCTCCAGCCCATGGTCTTTGGCGTAACGCTGGGCAGGCGTAAGCAGCCCCATCTCTTTCAGTCCGTCATTGATAAGCTTCGCACCTCCGGTATTGGTGGTCATGGACGAGTCCGAGAAGTCGCATTTGGAACATGCCAGCTTCGCGCCTACCGAGTTCCTGCGTAACTTGAAGAGATTTTTTTTGCCGGTAGTTACCACCGGATTCTTCTGCCTGCCGTTTCCGTCAATCTCCCCGTAGCTCAATGTAACCGTCCAGCCGCTTGCCGTCTTCTGGAAGTAGAAACGGAAGTTCTTTCTGGCATAGTTCACGGAAGAAGTACCCTGAATACGGACATATACGTTGGTAAGGATAAAGTCAAGCGTCCTGTCCTCTCCGTTATAGAAACGGACCTCCCTTACCAGCTTGTTGGCCTTTTTGTCGTTCAGCTGGGCCAGTGCATCCACCACGTTCAGCGTGTCGCTCTCGCTCGGAACCTCACTGCCCACGCTGCCCGTGCCTATCAGTACCAGGATCGAGTTCCGGCGCTTCTTCATCAGCCCCATCAGCTTCTCCATGCTCACCGTGTCTCCTTCGTTCAGCACGCGGTTGTCCTCATCCAGCGAGCGCACGCCCGGTTCCCCGTCGGCATCCTCCAGGTGGTTGCGGTCCACGATGTAGTTGTTCAGCACCTCATCCGAGGTCAGCGCCTTGTTATAGATACGCACGCTCTTCACGTTCAGGTCGGCACCTGCCGACTTAAATTCCAGCTGGCTCTGAATGTCAAAATTCACCTTGTCGAGCCACTTGGAAGCAGCCGACTCTTCACCGTTCACATAGAAACCGATCAGCGTGCGCTGTTCATTGGTCTGCACGTTCGGATAGAACACGTAGGTAATGCGGATGTTCGTGCCCGGCTGGAACTTCGTACCCACCGAGTCCTCATAGCGCAGCACCTGTCCGGCATCCATCGCCTCGGTCACCACACCGGTCAGGAACTTGGCCTCTTCCGGAGTCACAATCAGCCCGTACCGGTTGCCGTTGTCCAGCTGCCCCAGGCAGGTGATCAGCTCGGCATCCGTATCCGTCACGTTGGCCGTGCTGTATTCTATCTCCAGCGTCATGCCCACGTCACGGATGGCAAATCCCTCGGGCTTGTCCGCCTCGTTGAAGGGGCGGTAACCGCCGTCAGCGGTCAGGGTCATACCTGCACCACCGGCCAGCAGCAGGCGGTCCTTGTGCCAGCCGCTACCGGCACCATATTCGTTCACGCTCCACAGCACGTCCCGGAACTCCATACGCTTGTCACCGCTCACCCAGCTTGCCGGGTTGTTTTCCGTGTTGCTTCGCCCGAAGGCGTCAAACGTACACACGGCATCCGGTGCCAGCGTGGCTTCAATGTCCGGGTGCGATGTGGTGTTCACCTGCACCTCAAGCACGGCATCGCCGCATGACACACGGTAGTCCAACGGTTCCACGTTCACGTTCGTCCGTCCGTAGCTGCCGGTCTCACCGCGTTGCAGCAGGTCTTCCTTCACCACGCTGCCCCGGTCGGTCACTTTCACACGGGCCGTATACGCATCGCGGTCATAGCCGGCATACGTGAAGTTCCATGCCGTGAACTGCTCTGCCTCCAGCACCGGGTGTTTCCAGTCACGCTGGAACCCCGCTGCCCGGTGGCTGAACATCAGGCCGGCATACGCTGTCACACCTCCGCCTGCCTTCAGCAGCGTAATGTAATGCACCCGGCTCACCACACCGGAGTTCTCATGCTGCGCGTAGGCTTCCACCACGTTCGTACCCTCCTGCATCTGTGTCAGGGGGATGGTCACGTTCTTCTGCTGCACACCGCTGCCGGCCGAAAGACCGAGGGTAAAGGCCTGTCCGCCGTTCACGCGGTAGTAGATGTTCTTCTCACCGCTCGTGCCCTTGGCAGTAAAGGGGATGTTCACGTCATTTTTATATCCCCCGTCGGCCAGCCCGTTGCCCGCCGAGTAGGTGGTCTCCAGCTCCATGGCCACCATGGTCACCTTGGCCGTGGCCGTCTTCATCAGCGTGCCGTCCTGGTAAGTTGCCTGCGCTTCCACCTGTACGGTATAGGCAGTGGCATCCTTCAGGTAGGGCGAAGCGTCAAAGGTATAGCTCTGTCCGGCTGTAACGCCCACAAACTCCGCATCCCGGAACTCACTGATGACGGTCGAACCGCGTTTCACGATCACGCGGGCTTTCAGGTCGCTGTAGCCGTCCACCGTACCGCCACCGGCAGTGCCCACACCTACGGAGTATTTCACCACAAAGCCGCTGCCCAGTGCCAGATACTGCGAGGCGGGAAGTCCCGCACCGCCGCTGTCCGTCAGGTCGATGTTCACCACCACCTTGTCATCGTCCGTGTACTTGGAAAAGCGCACTTCCTTCGAGCTCTCGCCGCCCTGGTTGTCCTTCTGCTTGACGGTCATCACGTACTGGGTGCCGTCCTCGCTGTCCTGCACATCCACGTCCGTCACCGTACCCACCATCGCATCGAACACCGTTCCGGATGTAGGAGGTTTCGTCTCGCCGCTCACCAGTTCCTCGGTAGGGGTACGGTTTGACAGTTCCTTCTTCAGGAACGCTTCGATGTCATCGCCTGCATAGGCATGATAGGTGCCGTCCGGCTGTTTCTGGTTCCATGGTGTTTCAAGATTCATCGGATGTTCAGTCGCATTGATGATTCCGCTTATTTTCCTTTTTGCCATAATACTGTCCTTTTATAATAATCATTCATTTATCAGTTTTACTGCTACCGTTCCATGCGTCCGACCCGTTCCACGGCTCGTCGCCTTTCCAGTATCCAAGTCCGAAACAGCTGCTGATTGCGGACCATACCAGCCTTGCCCCGGCATAGACAGCCGACAGGGCACGTTTTCCCACATACGCAGCCGTTATTTCCTTACCGCCTATGGTTATCATCGTCAATCCTCCTCATAAATCAGATACAGCGTATTCGCATCCTTGTCCTGCAGCGCCTCGTAAGCTTCCCCGCTCATCACCTCATGCCGGTAGGCCAGCAGTCTCAGGCTGCCGCCTGTTCCGGTATATACGGCATCACCCAGCAGGTAGAGCTTGTCCGGCAGGATGGCTGTCCGGTCCGCATTCATGAACATGCCGGCAGGGGGTACTCCCGCCACGTCCCAGTCCCCGTACAGGGTGGAGTCCATGTGGTAGGCAAATTTCCCGGCACCGGCCACATACACCACGCTGCCGCCCGGCTTGGTACTCTTGTCAGGTAAAACGTTGCCTGTTTCCATCCATGATGAAAAGCGTACAGTAGCCCCGCCGACGGCTGCTGCCGTAGTCTGTTCCACCTTGGCAGCGGCATTTTCTGCCTTGGCTGCCGCTTCGTTGGCCTTGGTAGCGGCTTCCGTGGCGGCCTGGGTCTTTTCCTCCAGTCCGGCTACGGCTCCTTCCGCTTTCTTGGCGGCAGCCTCGGCACGGGCGGCGGCATCGCTCGCAGGTTTCCCTATCAGTTCCAGGGGGACGATCACCATCTTGCCGTCCTTCTCGCCGGGCAGTGATTTCACACCGTTCAGCGAGGTAACAGTTTCCAAATCCTCCACACCGGTAGAGGACTGGAGCACACGGTCCAGCACTTCCTGAACCATTTCTTCTTGCGTCATTTCTGCCATAAATCTATTCATCTATCAATTTTACGATCTGTGAATAACATCCTGGGGTTAGCCCGATTACAGACTCTTTTATAAGTATAGCATCCTCAGCACTGATGGATAAATCCCCGTTTGCCTGTATGAGACGCATGCACAATTCATACGAATGGATTTTACGGCTGCTATCCTTATTAGAATCACCGGATGATCGAGCACCTTCCCCATTAAAAAGGCATTGGGCTATAATATCTGTCATCAGCTGGACTTTTCCACCGACTATGAGGTCATTCCCTCTATAATCCTTAAACGTCTTGTTAAAATTCACCTTCATAACTATTCATTTTTATGACACGTTAATGATAATTCCATTCTGTACTTCTACTGTTTTACCCTTGAATCGCCCAGACCAACCATTTTGAGGAAGCATTTTATCAGCTTGTACCACACCACCACTCACCAGAATATTCCCGGAATGCACCAACACATCGCCATCGAAATATCCTGCTGAAAATGTATATTTGTCAGGATAAGTAGGCTTCTCACGACAACTTCCATAAATACCTGCTCCACCAAATGGAGCAATACCCATGATTGCATTACTAAAATTGTTTGCCTTAGCATAGATGCAGGTATCTCCGGTCCAATAGCCGTCATATCCCAATCGAATTTCAGCATCTCCATTACTCCAAAGCATGCAATTCCTTTCAACTGTAAATGTTCCTACCTTTCCTCCGTCCTCAACAAATATTTTTCCATATACAGATGCATTCCGGCATTCCATGCTCCCGTCTTCCAGTATCTTGAAATTGCCGTTGGCTGTCACCAGTCCCTCCAACTGTATATGGTCGGCTGTCAGCTTGATTTTGCTCACGGGCTTGCCGTATTCGTCCGTATCTTCCACACTGACTCCGATAAGGGCCACCTTGCCGCTGGCATCCTGGGCATACAGCCCCGCACCTTCCGGCTTGATCACCAGCCCAGTTTCTTTCAGTGCTTCACCGTCCTTGTCAAAAACCGCCGCTGAAATCTTCACCAGCCGGTCGCTTTGTTCAAACAGCGTCCGGTACTTATAGGCCAGTGCATCCGCCTTGTTGGTGCTGAACACCAGCAGCGAAATGTAAATCACGCCCGTAAACGACAGCTTGAAGTCGCCAGTGCCGTTCCAAAGTCCGTCCAACGTGAACATCTTCTCACCGCCAACGGGCAGGTCCTCTTCATGGCCGAACATGTTGAAGTTCTCAAACCCGGTCTTATCAGCGTTCACAAATTCTATTTTCAACCTTCCGGCCTTGATAACCCGGTAGCTGAACGACAGATACACCACGCCGGGCACCCGTTCGCCCTGGCTGTTCGTCTGCCGGTACTCCGGTACCAGCCGGAAGTCCTCCAGTTTCTGCATGATATAGCTGTTCCGGATATAGGCATAAGGCACCTTGCCGTCGGTCCGTATCTCGGCATGGCCGTCCGGCTTCGTACCGTAAGGACCGCCGTTCGCCCAGATCCAGCGTCCGCCCAGGGTGAACAGCGTAGCCTTGCTGCCCGTCTTCCATTTGTCCATGCCGTCGGCAAAACTGCTGTTGTCCAGATAACTCTGTTCTTCGCGTATTTCCTTGCGCAAGCTTTCCACGGCTGAATGGATTTTCCCCTCGGTTATCTCAAACCGCGTCAGGATGTCCTCGCCCGTCATCAACACGAACGTACCCTTCAGCCACACGTTGTCGGCATACAGGCCGTTTCCTTTCGGCTGTTTGTCTGCCGGGAAAGCGCTGCTCCTGATGCCGTCCAGCTTACCCAGCCGGCAACGAAGGCAGCCGTTGAAGTTCTTGGCCTTCACACCGTCCAGAATGTCGATACGGGGCTGCCCGTCCTCCGTGGCCGCAATGGATATAAGGTTCTGCCGGAGCGGGGTTTCGGTGTTGCCCATCAGCACGCACTCATCGCCTGCCTCCGGCTTCACCCCGCCAAACTCGCTTACCGGGACCAGCACACCGCCGGCTATCACCGAAGCCACCTCCACCCAGTATGCTTTTAGTTTCTTACCACCCGTAACCGCACAGCGCATCAGGTCATGGGCCACAAAGCCCGATTCCTGCTCAAACACGATGCGGTAGTTGTCGCCCTGCTTCACCACGTCCTTGATCTTGCCGTTGGCAGCGGACACCACCAGCTGGCCGCACACGCTGCGCACCTTCTCGATCAGCAGTTCCAGCGCCACCAGGCTTTGCCGGGCAGTCACTTTGTCCACCGTCAGGTTTGTCAGTCCGGTCAGCTGGTCAATCCACAGCTGCCAGCCCTCACCGGTCAGCCCGTCCACAAACTCCGTGCTGCGCAGCAGTTCGCGGATCACGGCAGTCAAGTATTCGGCATTGCCCTCACCATCCACGATGCCGCAGGGCTTGCCGCCAGCAGCCTCGCCAAAGCTCACACCCTTCAGGAAGCGGATGGACTCTTTGGCTGTGTCCGGCTGGTTCTTGCTCAGGAACTCTTTCTGGCTGCGCCGGGCGGAAAACAGGTTGTTGTCCGTGGGCAGCGTCTTGTCCCAGCTTCGTATGATGTCCGGAAGGGCAGCGCCTTCCGTCTTTGATTTCGTATAGCTTTTCAGCGCACCGATGCTGTCCGTCACCTTGTCGAACTTGCCCACCTGCAGCGCATCGCTTATCTCGATGTCCATCTGCCCGGGTTCGTTCACCTTGCGGCTGATCTTGGTGATACGGCTCTGACGGTAGCCTTTTTCCGGGAAATACTTCCGGCTCTCCAGCTTCACCCGTCTGCCCACAAACAGGTCTATGCCGTGCTCCTCGATGTATACCGGGTCTGTCGGGGCTTTGTAGGCGGCAATGTCCAGCCAGTGGTCCCGGTTGTACTCGTCCACCGCAACCGCAAACTCCTCTTCGGCCAGCCGGTAATACTCATCCGGCATCCGGATATTCCACAGGATATAGGTGTCGCCTGCTCGGGGCACCAGCTTGCCGCCCGGCAGCTGGGTGTCGTCATCGTAGGGCCAGATGGTGATCAGTTCGAATTCACGTGCCGCGCTGTCGTAGTTCACCTCAAAATAGTGGTCGTCACTCTCCCCGAGTCCGGCCAGGTCGCCTGTCTGGAACGACACACGTTTTGTCTCACCCGCCAGCTCGTACAGGTTGGGGTCAAAGTCCAGTTCCCCGTCCCGGAAATAATAGACGGTGAATTTGTTTCCTTCATCGTCTGCCACCTCCTCGCTGCGAACCGAGCTCACCGTACCGACCCGACGGGGGAAGATGCCGCTGAAAGCATCCTGCTCGTAATGGTCATAGATGCCATATTCCTCCACGCCCTGCTCGATGTACTTCCTGCCGCCGGGAAGCATCAGACGCGGGCTGCCGTATTTCTCCGCATCGATGTTGCGGGTCGAGCCTACCGGGAACAGGCGCGTATAGAATTTGGCCGTGTTGCTCGTATCTCTTTCCAGGGAGGTCAGCCCCTTGCCATAGCCAAGGGTGATTTCTTCCCCGTGTTCGCAGCGGCACACGTTCACAGTCTGCCCCTCAACCCACCATTCCACCTTGCCGCCTGCCTTTTCCGCGATGGCTTTCAGCGCTTCGTCGCAGTACATCCCCTCGTAGTCTATCGTGATCAGCTCCGTACCTTCCACCGTACCCGTCTTCCAGTCAGTAATGTGGCCCATGCCGTTATTGATAGCCTTCACCACCATCGCCACATGCTCGCGGGGCGTGGCCGTCAGGGTAAACAGGGGGTTGGTGTCCCCGTCCGTCGTCTCCAGCACCAGGAACCGCTTGATCAGGCTCTCGATACCGTACAGCTTCAGGTTATACTCCCATTCACCATCGCTCACCTGCTTCGGCGTGTAGCGTTCTGTCAGCCAGTACCGTTCGCCCAGATAGTCCGTGTAGTCGTTCACGTCCAGGGGCAGGAAGGCATAATAGCTGAACGACAGGGAAAGCACATTGTCTCCCTGCACTTCCTTGCTTTGCGTCGAGCTGTCGTTCACGGCCACATCCGCACGCTTGGTTCCGGCTTTATCATATATCGTTAGAAGCATATTCTAATAGCGTTTGAATGGTTATATAATCGGTTTCGGTTCCCGGAACTTTACCCGGAACTTTCCGGCATGCACACCTTCCGTCCACAGATAGGTCAGCGGGGTGAACTTCGTACAGTCGGCATACTTCACCCGCAGCTGCAGATCCAGCTGGGGGAAACGGATCTCCAGCCAGCCGTCCTTCCCTTGCTTCAGGAAATTCACAAAGGCAAAGTACTGCTTCATCCAGCCTGCCTGGGTCTTGTTGTAAAGCGCAAAATGCAGCGTCACGTCACGCGCTTCATTCCGTGGGGTCAGCACGGGGCTGTATTTTTCCCCGTGCTCTTCCCGTATGTCCACAGCCGTATCCTTCTTGGCCTTGCTCGGGGTCAGGATGGCCGTCAGGTTCTCCATGCCCCCGCGCCGGTCTTCCACCAGGAACACGCCGTATTCCGTCCAGATGTCCGTGCCGTTCACCAGCACCAGTCCGCTCAGTATATTGCCCATATCACTTCACTTTTAGTCCGTCACGTATCATTTTCTTTATCACTTCCTTCAGTTCGCCCAGGTGTCCGGCGCTCACACCGGTGTTCTCGGCTATCCGGGCCAGATGCCCTTCAGCCGTGTCCATCTTCTCCACCACGCTTTCCAGCCGGTCGTCCATGCTGCTCCAGTGCTGCAGCCCGCTGGTGAACATGCCCTCCAGCTTCGTCCCCTGGTCCTGCGTCATGGCCGTAAAGCCGCCCGCTTTCGCACTCTGGCTGGTGCCGCCGGCTTCGGTCTTGTCGTAGCCCGTGGCAGCAGCCAGGTTGTCACGCAGGGCAAGGGCTTCATCCACATACTGCATGTACTCTTCAGTCAGCGCGTTCCGTTCCGCCTCGGTCAGTTCGTTGTCCTCCATCGCCTTGCCGAACTTCTCCCACCAGTCTTTCAGTTTTTCGCTGTACAGTTCACCGATCTTGTTGCTCAGCATTGCCCGCATGAAGTACTCGGATATATCCTCCGCCGCATCCTTGGCACCGTACTTCATGTTCATCAGGTTGTCGATGAAGCTGCTGTACATACCGTCGAACGAAATGCCCGTCAGCCCTTCATACAGCTGGTCGGTCAGTTCCTCCAGCTTGCCGGCCTGGTCTATGTAGTCATCCAGTTTCTCGGTCAGTCGCCCGCCATAGCCTCCCTTACCGGTATTCTGGATTTGCGTCCACATATCCACGTTGCTGCGCAGTGCCTTCATTTCCTCCGGGCTCAGGCTCCACAGGTTCCCGTCCCACCGGCGGCCGATCTGTCCGCTCAGTTTGTCTATCTGTGCCTGGTTGAAACCGCCCCAGTAGTAGTTCCAGCTGTGGTGACTTCCGCTGTAGCGTGCCTGTTCCTTTGCTATCTGCAGATAGTTTGCATTCGTTTCTTTCTGGTATTTGTAAGCATCCCGGTAAGCTTCCACCGATTTTGTCCCCTTGCTTGCCTTAATGGTATCGGTCAGGTCTTCGATGGAAGTCTGCAGTTTCTCGTTCCGATCTGTAAGACGGTCAATAGCAGCCTGCACTTCCTTGGCGTTTCCGCCGATGCCAAACAGTTTGTTGAAACCTCCGAAAGACACCGTGTTCAGCAATCCCCCGATACCATTCACAAGGGAACCGCCTATCTGTTTGAACAGGTCTCCGCTGAGGATATTGTCGAGTATTCCGGTTATCGCATTGAAAATGGTATCTATCAATGATGAGATAATCGGGCCAATACCGTCTTTCAGCAAATCCAGTATGGAGAGAATGGCCGATATGATCTGCCCGATGACTCCGGCACTTGACAGGGTTTCGGACATCCGGCTGATGGCATCGCCGACCTTGCCTCCGATATTCAGTTTTGAAAGACCGGTAAGCATGTTCTGGATTCCTTCAAATGATCCCTGCAAGGTTCCGCTCGCAA